>VMHT01093897.1_pt1 | contig 14034 bp, 13 predicted proteins | sample 4693611 | NCBI WGS metagenome assembly VMHT01 (sample SAMN12280063, study PRJNA550983) | marine metagenome | isolation source: seawater sampled from same location over 5 years 0.02-0.2 micron viral filtrate | place: USA: collected off the coast of southern California halfway between the port... ... | reverse complement strand
GTGCACTATTCACACATAAAAAAGGGCGCTCTCGGCGCCCTCTCTCAGAAACTGAAGTCATGAAACTTTTCTCGACGACCAAAGTAGACCCCGCCATAACCCAGTTTGTTCCACCGGCCAGTGTCAGGGTTGACCTTGACCTGCTCCACGTCGCCGCGCTGATCTATGCGCCAGTGGCGAATTGTGCCCTTGGGGTTGGGCAGGTAAAGGTACTTCTGATTCTCTGAAAAGCCGTTGTTGTCGACTCGGCGAGCATCGTCCTCCTGAGTCGTGACGTAAACGAACTTACCTTTCTCCTCGATGTCGATGACCGTAGCAGGGTGGCGATCGGTCCAGCTAAGGATAGTCGCCCCATCTCCGATGTTCGGCACCTTCACTGACTCCAGTGCATACAGTGCGTTGACCAATGACCCAGTTGTTTTACCCAATTGAACTTCTGACATGACTCCCTCCTTTATGAATACGTGGTGCGTAAAGTAACGATCGCATCATCCAGATTGCGCTCCCCACTTACGAGTTCAAAAGCATCCCAGTCGTGACGAACCACAGCTCGGTAGGTGTTGTCGGTATCACCCTTCATGACTGCAACAACGTGATGATAGACATCGGTCTTTTTTGGGTTCCACTGAGCCAGAACGTCAGCCCAAACTACTTCACCAAACTGATCAACCTCGTCGCGCGTGAAAAAATTTGACATCACTCCCTCCTTGGAGCCGCTCACGCGGCCCCTCTTTCAATGATCTCTTCGACTGAAGGCACTTCAATCTCTGCCCAGCCAAAGTCGTCGCACATGAAGAACTCGCCTTCAGGGTTCATGATGATGTCCCCGACACTGATTGAGTGCATTCGCTCAGCGATCCGGGTCAAGCGATCTTGAGGACCCATGCCATTACCGATGTGGAAAACCTGCTCCAAATCATCCGCTTCGATAGTGGCGACACGGTGGTACTCAAAGAAGTCTGACGGCTTGTAGCTTTCAGAGCCGTAGTGAGTCACCTCAAACAGAGAGCCCCACCCCTTCTTTTGCTGGTAAACCGAAAATCTCATCTCTTTCTCCTTGGTCATGCCGGGACATCCCCGACATGATTATTAGAACACATCCCGTGTCGTTGTGCAACTTTGTGTACCAGGGAGATAGGGGGTCGTGACAAAAGTGACAAAAAAGTAAAAGGCAACCCTTAGCCATTTTTTACCGGGGGGTACAAAAGGGTACGTCAACCCTTACAAGGTTGTACCCCTAGACCAATCGTTCGTGCATCTCTTGCAACCTACCTCGGTCATGGAGCCAAAACACTAGCAGGTAGCGATCTCCAGACTGCACAGGCAAACCACGATGTAGCTTGGTGAAGGACGGGAAGATTAGGGCATGGCCCGAGGGGAGAGGTTTGATGGTGCCGTGGCCGTGGAACTCCGTGCCACCGCCCGTGTAATCGCCTGTATTCAACGGTATGACGACGGACATATCTGAGGACTCATCGTGATGCCAAGCCCCCTGTTGCTTGTCTTTGACGTTGTAGTTGGCAATTTGGATCGTGGAGATCTCTGAGCAATCACGCTGAAACAGCGACCAGAAGATAGGGTTCAGGATGTTCTGCACGACAAACCACATGGTCCGGTATAGCTCGGGCACACGCTGTTGCAGGATGATCTCGGGTATCTGACGAAGCTCGTCCTCATCCTCGTTGGGTGCAAACAAGCCTTCGGCTTTCATCTGGTCAATCTCCTCGACCAGCATCTTGCAGTAAGCGCGCCGCAGTAACGGGGTGCGGTAGATATCAGGGAACACCTGCTTGATGTGCTGTCGCACTGGCAATGTCTCCAGATCTTCGATCCCCTGCCGTGCCCGGTACTTTGCTATCTTCGGCACAGACTCCTGTATCGACTCGTAGAGCGGCTGATTGATCATCCAGTGGCTCTGCATGGAGAGCATATAGTTTTTGAGTTTGTACATAAAATAGTGTAATGTGTGCACAAGTTTATTTATCGTAACATTTTGAGGGGTAATCATGGAAGACGAAAAGCCAATACGACGACGAAAGTCGCTGGCTGTCGATGAAGAAACCTACGACAAGCTCAATAAAATTTGCTCACAGCGTCGTAGGAGCAAAATTCAGCAACTACAAGTGCTGATCGAGAACGAGTACAACCAAATTTTCCATATTATGGAGGAGGATCAGTGAGCTTATTCGGCAAGAAGAAACAGGTGCCGCAGACCTACCGCCCTGTTATGGAGGCGCAAGAAGTCATCGACCTGTTTAGCCGTATGACTCTGCATCAACAAGCCGCGTTGATGCGGCTCATGAGTCGTAATCTGATCATTGAATTGCCGGGAGACTCGGCAATGGGGTACGAGCTAGATTGGAATGTAGATGGAGCCTTGATTGCCGCCTTCCCAGCGCAACCAGAAGAATCTACACCATCAATCCAGCAATCCCCTGCTGACGACGCATAGCTATCTCCCGGTCTTCTTCGGAGGGGAGAAGACTCGGAGATGGCGACGTTGGAGCAACTTGGGCTGTAACCTCAGTCTCTGGTAGATCATCGAACAGTACAGGATTCACCATGCTCTGCTCGTTTTCTATCTGGTTCAGCCTTTCCATATCCCGCATGATCTCTTCAGACTTCTGCTCAGTAGGCTCGTAATTCTGAATCAGTGGATCACCAAGCGCATCTACGCCCTCAGCAACACCGCGAGCGCCGCCTTGCTTAACGCCGTACCCTATGCGAGAGAACACGTTGTAAGCGTCTTCGATCGTCTCTACACCATCGTCAGATAGCATGACATCGACCATCTTGTCGTAGTAAGCCTCACGTTGCTTATTAGCAATGCCTGCCGCTAAGTCATCACCAAGCTGGCCTGTAGCAAACCGGCCGGGTAGTCGCAGGATCGACAAGCCCAAGCTCAATGCGTTTTGTCCAAGTCCCGAAGCCTCTTCGGCAAACAGGTCTTCAGCGCGCATAAATTGTTGCGTGTCGGACGCACCACGACGAACCGTGTTAAACGCCGCACCCATGATGTCGTTGAGTCGATAGAAGTTCTCAAGCTCCTGTGGATCTAAGATCTCCTGCATCATGTTGCGGATGCGTGGCTGTGCGAAGTGTCGCTGAAAGTTAGGAACACCGCCCTCAAGTGCCTGCTCTCGGGTAAACCTATCAAGCTGGTCATTGAGATAGAATTTTTTAATCTGTTGCCAGCCCTCGGGATCTGCAACCTTTAGAACCCTTCGGGCATTACGGAGCGAGCGTGGTGACACGTCTGGGTTGAAAATCTCTTTGATAGATCTAGCAACCGCCTTGTCATTACCAGCCTGAAACAGGCCGCTTAATCTTCCGATCGCTGAATTTTCGACAGCCTCAATTGCAGGCTTAGTGGGATCATAAACCCGGCGAGCCAACGCGTAAGTGGCGTCAGCGTCGTCAAGAAGAGCAGTCACATCTTCACGCAATCCAATAATTTTTCCTGCGTTAGCATTACCAAGATTGGCCTTTACTACCGCCTCCATGTCAGTGGTGCGACGATCATGGATGCTCATCAAGTCGCTTAGCGGCTCCTCAATCTCTTCCATTTTTCCCGTTTCCGGGTTTTTTACTTTGCGCGTCGTCATCAACGAGTCTCGAAACTCTTGAACAGCCTGCCGCGTAGATGAGGGAATTCTAGGATCTAGTAGCATTTCGTCGATGCGAGAGAGAACAGGAGATAGGTCAACCTCGGGGGTTTCTCCTCGCAAGCCTTGATAAAGCTTGTTTGCTCTATCTTTACGGCGACGGTTCAGCTCTTTAATTGTGTTCCTACTGGCCTGCGCTATACGCTCCTGAGCTGATTTTATGCCTGTCCCTGCACCAGCCACCATACTGTCCGCAAACTGATTTACAGCCGTTACGGCGCGCTGTGCGCGGCTCTCATAGAAGTCGCTCAGCTTACGAAGCTGTGGTTGCTTAGATAGGAACAACTGAATGTTGGCCGCCCGGTGAGCGCTACCTGTTGAGATAGATGCCGCTTCCGCAGGCGTCAGTTTAATTCCCATTTTTGCGGCTTCATCCATCGTGCCCTGCACACCTTGGCGCAGGTTGTAAAGGTAACGGAGAGAGTCTTCCTTACCCAAGAATTTGTTAATGACATTGCCTGTGGGACCCGCTCCAAAAGGAATCGCTGAGAACGACGCAGAGACCCCTAGGTCTCGTAGTGATGCCGCAATCTCTTCAGGCGGTAGATTATAAAATGCGCTTGCGGTTAAGGCTCTAGTGCCTCGTGCCGCGCCTCCGGCCAGTGCTGTGCCACCAAAACCGCCAGCCGCAGTTGAGCTTAGAACAATAGCGGCCAAAGCCAAGGGATGCTTGGCTGGTGAGTTTTTTGCAAGCTCTACGCCCTTCGCAAAACCCTTTCCGGCACCAATAATGCCGCCAGCCATATCCGCCGCGAAAGTAGCCGCAGGCGCGATATTAGGCTGTATGTATTCCCCATACGCCGTGACATCACCGGGGCGCTCGAACTCTTTGCGCATATTCCCTTGGTCATCTTCGTACATGATCTCGCCATCAATAATTTGATAGCGGAATGCACCACCGGGGTCATCTGGAAAACGCTCAGAGGCCAGATACTCAAGCATGGCATTGTCATCCATAAAGAGTGACGCAACCGCCTTTCGTTTTGAGTAATCGGTGTCTGGGCCTTGTTGTAAGCGCTCAAGCTGTAGCTGGTATCGATCGTAGGCGCTCACGACTCACCTCTCATGGCGTTAGAGATAAGCTCCGTCTTCTGGTCATCCGAAAGCTCAGGGTCGTTCATGACATTGTTGATGAACTCCTGAGTTTCTTCTGGCAACGCCGCCATAAGAGAAGGTGAGATTAAAGGCATGGAACTCATGTCTCTATCTGTAGCCTCAGACTCCTCTGATTGACGTTTTTTGGCGTAGGCGCGCTGTCTGCGCTCTGCTGTGCTAATCGAGTAGGGAGTTTTGATTCCACGATCCTTGGCGTCCTTCTCAAAAGCTTTAATCTGCTTAATCTGTTCTTCGCTTAAGAAGCGAGACTGCTCTCCACGTTGCCACTCCCGCGACCAACGATCCATGTGCGCCTTCGCCTCACGGCCGGTGGCTCTAGGATTTTTGGTGGTGTAATTTTCGTACTCTGCGTTATAGGTATCCGCATACTCAGTTTGCTTGACCGCCGCCTGCTCTTGAATTTGCAGGGCAAGCATAAAGCCCTCGTAAGTTTGTCCCAAGAAAGGCGCGGCCGCCTTAAACAAAGCCATTTCCTTGTCTGATACCGCACCCTTCGTGGCCGCTACGTTAGCCATGGTAAAATCGATCGTCAGCGCGGCAAGAGCTTCCTGCCTACTTAGCTTTGCAAACTCTTCATCACTCATAGACCAAGGCGCGACATCGGCAAGGAATCCACGGAACCCGACCAAAAACTCATCGGCACGACCAAAACCCTCCTCGCCTAACTCTGAGGCAATGGCCTTCGCATTGAAAATCGTATCCTGCTTACCATAAGCTTTCGTTGCGGCATCGTTAATTCGTGTGCCTTCCTTAATCAAGTCCTTCCAAGCCGCCTTATCACCTTCGGTCTCACCCGGATCTTCAGGCAAAGCCTCAACATCAATACCGTTCTGTGTGCGTAGAATGTTGGTTATTTGCTTGCGTTGTGTGGACTTATCAAAGCTTCTCTGTAAGCGTCGCCCCGTAAATTTTCCGTCCGCGTCTACCTCATCGTATTGCAGAGTTACTAGATCAACGTCATCACCTGCCGTTTTTGCCGCATTGAGGTAAGCCTCCATAGCAAAGTCTTGTAGCTTCTGCTCAGCCTTACGCTCATCTTCCATAGCCATCTTGGCCGCTTCAAGCGCAATCTGTTGACGATACTTTCTCTCCTCAGCCGCGTTAGCGCGCATCCGGTCAGAAAACGTCTTAAAACCACCAGACATGGCTGTGAACGCGCCCATATCGGCAGGAGCGGCGGAGATTGCCGCACCAAGGTCAGACATCAACTCATAGAAGCTAGGCGGCCTTGATGGCGCCTGAGTGGCCGCTAAACGCTCTTGATACTTCGCTACGTTCTCATCGTAACTAGGCCTACTCGCCATTAATTGCTGAAGCATCGCAATTTCAGAATTGATCGGATCAGGACTAGCGGCTGGAGCTTGTGCCTGCGCCGCTTGATCCAAGGCTATTTGATCTTGGATGTCCTGCGGTAACGGATCAAAATCAAACGGATCAGGCTCAGGCTCACTCAAAAAATTTGAGGGCGCAAAAGGGTCTCCGCCTGCCGCAAACCCTCTTATCTGCTGTTCCATCTGAGATCTTGAAATAGCCATCTATTTATCCTCAAGGCGCCGGCTGATTGGGTAATCCCATGCCGTACTGACCAGTAAAGTAGGGACCGAGCGCACCAAGCGCACTCAGTCCTGCGCCCATGCCTGCCTGTAGCGGACTAGGTGGTGGCGTATACTGCGTCTGCACTTGGCTCGGTCCAGTCTGTCCAGCCGCAAACTGCATAAACGGCATAATCTGCTGATACTGCTGGAGAGGCGCCTGCTGTGCTTGTAGCAAGCCAGCACGTTGTGCGTCAAGCTGTTGCTGACGCAATTGCTGTTGCATTCCACCAATACCCATTAGGGCCTGAGCATCCTGCTGTCCAGCCTGAGCAAACTGTCCGCCAAGCCCTTGCAACTGCTGACCGTAGCCCTGCATTGCCTGACCAACCTGCTGACCAACCTGACTTTGTACTCCGCCAAGCTGACCATAACCTTGTGCCAACTGACCGGCTGTACCGAGAGCGGCCTGTCCTGCACCCATTCGAGCCTGCATACCTTGCTGTCCGAGCTGACCCATGGTTTGACCAAGCCCGGTACGAGCGCCAAACATTTGTTGAGCCTGCTGTCCGAGCAAGCCGCCAAACTGTTGTTGTGCACCAAGGCGTTGCCCTGCGGCACCCATTTGCTGACCACCAAGCTGTTGCTGAGAGGCGAGCTGTTGTCCAGCCAATCCCTGCTGGAACTGACCCAACTGCTGACCTGCACCCAATCTTTGCTGTGCCATCTGCTGTTGTTGAGCCGCCAATTGCTGTTGGCTTTGTAACTGTTGTGCGGCAGTTTGGCCAAGTTGACCCTGCAAGGCCTGCTGTGCCGCAAGCTGAGCCTGATTGCGCTGTCCCATGTCAGTAGCCAGTGTTTGGCTAATACCAAAGCGTTGCTGTGCCTGCTGGCCCATAAGTTGGCCTAAGCCACGTTGAGCGGCCAACTGTTGTTGTGCTGTCTGACCAAGCTGACCCTGTAATGCCTGACGTGCACCCAACTGTCCTTGAGCCGCCGCCATTTGCTGAGAAGTAAGAGCCTGACCTGCACCAAACCGCTGACTACCTATCGCCGCCAGTCGGTTTGCGAGGCTTTGTTCTGCCGCCAACCGCTGTCCTGCTTCTTGGCCCATTTGGCCAACAAGCGCCTGCTGTGCGCCAAGTCTTTGCTGTGATACGTCACCGAGACGCCCAGCCAATCTTTCTCTACCGGCCGCTAATTGCTGTGCTTGAGATCCAAGCTGTCCTGCAAATGCTTGTCCTGCGCCAAATCGTGTCTGTGCACCACTACCAAGCATTTGAGCGGCTCGTTCTTGTGCGCCAAGCCTTTGTCCGCTTAGCCCCGCTAATCCAGTAGCGGCGGCACGTTCTGCGTCACGTTGTCGAGCAAACTCGCCCATAGCTGTCTGTTGAGCGCGCTGGAAGCCTCCTGAGCGTATTCCCGCTAGTTCTTTGGCCAATCCACGGCCTAGCGCTTCGCGCCTCTCTGCGGCGTTTAAGCGCGCCCTAGAGCCAAATGCTGACTCTCCAGCCGATCGCACATCGCTTGCTTGTTGTGCAATGTCAGCCTGATCCGCGCCTTTCATGGCGTCTTCAATCGTCTGTTGCACTACCCTTTGCTCAAACGGATCATAAAACTGTTCCGTCATGCTGGGATCAAACCCGCCAGTTGTGCCTCGGAGCAACCTTTCGGATTCTCCAAGTCTTCCCCCGAAGTCCTGTGTAGCGCCTAGCTGTCGTTGCTCAGCCGCGCTTAATCCACGACCCAACCTGCCGACTTCACCGGCTAATTGACCTGTTGCTTGGCCTAAACCTCGCCGCAATCCAGCTTGTGCCAAGCGTTGCTCGCCAATACTTTGGCCTAAACCGCCTTCAAATTGGCCAATGCCCCGTCGCAACTGTTTGGTGGCCTGTCCGATTCCTTGACCAAACCGGTTGACAGCTCCTCGTTCTTGTCCAAGCGCTTGAGCCAACTGTTGATCTAACTGTTGCTGTGCGGTCTGAAGGCCGCGAGTAGCTTGACCCACACCCTGACCAAATTGTTGCTCAGCTTGACGAGCTAACCTGTCAACCCCCGCTGTCTGACGCCCAAATCTATCGACAGCGGCCCGTTCTAAACCGAGCTGTTGTGGTAACTCTCCTCGGTAGGCCTGTGCGCCTGCGCGCAATTCAGCGCCTTGGGCGCCTAATCCACGGCCAAACCTGTTGGTCGCCGCGAGCGCTCTTCGATCGATGCCTGCGGTCTGACGACCAAATCTGTCAGCCGCCGCACGTCCTCTACCAAAAGCACCGCCTAATTCACGGCCAAACCGCCCGGTGACCCCAGCTTGCTGTCGTGACAACCCCTGAGCTTGACGACCAAAACGATCTGCCGCGCCGCCCAATGTTGCAAGGCCCTGACCAAGGCCGCCCTCAAACTGACCAAGCGCCTGCTCCTGAAAGCGTTGTTGTGCGCCTAAATCTCTACCAAGACCCCTCACGGCGCCTGTTGATAGTGCGCGCTGTTGTTGAATGCCTCGTAAAGCGTCAGCTAAGCCGCCCCGCCTTTGGAGTGCTTCTTCCATGGCGCCACGTTGCAACTGGCTTAAGCCCATTCGCTGTGATTGTAGTTGCTGTCCTGCACCCTGCCGGATTGCGTCAAGGCCTCCGCTGAACTGCTCTTGTGCCGCTCTTAGGAAAGGCTCCTGCCGACCCACCTGTTCACGAGCCAACTGCATGGCGGCAACCTGATCAGGCGCAAAACCTGCAATTTCTTGCGGAATAACAATCGGCCTGCCTTGCTCATCAAAGAAGGTTCTCTCTGCGGCGCGCATAGCTCCCGGCAGAAAACCGCCTTGCATTTGACCAGAAGCGTCTGGAGTACCAAACAGCAACTGCTGAACGATGGGGTCCATCTGGCGTTCTTGTCGGGTGACACTGGCAACGTAAGGCTGTACGTCACCACCCTCCTGATATCTTTTCAATTTTTTAGGGGGCATTATCATGCGACGGCCTCCGGCTCTTCCGCGAACTCTTTGAACAAGTCCATCATCTCATACATCAACTTAGTCCCTCGATCCCGGTCTTCACCGCTCTTAGGAGTCAATGTGATAATGCCATTCTTGTTCTTCATGTTGAACGCGCCAGCCCCTCTAACTGCTCGTCCCGTCATCACGAACTCTCCATCGGAGAGCATCGCAGGAATGTCATCACTAACCTCGGTGCCCTCACCGTTGATGTCACCATTCATGCGCTTAAAGTCTTTCTCGTCTACATTGCCGCCGTCTGCAAAAGCCATGACAGGGCCGCCGTAGCGCATACCTGTGGCTTTTTGCTCTTCAAGCTCTGCCTGAGCTGTTGTCGGCACTCTGCCTCCGCTCATGGTTGGGATGGCGCTAGGTGGCAACATTCCGAACTCGACAGGGTTTGGGGCCTGTGTGCCAGACCTACGAGCAATTTCGTTTTCGAGATTGAATCTTCCCGCCGCATTCATGACGACTGAAGGAGTCAGCGGTACGCCTTTACGGTTTTTAGCTTCGTCATAAGCAAGCTTGCCAAGTAAGCCAGCAAGTCCTGCCGCGCCCAAGGCGCCCATATTGAAGCCACCGCCGCCAGCACCGCCAGCACCGCCAGCACCGCCAGCTAATCCGTAATTTGTCAGACCAAGGCGATCGGTAACGCCGCCAGCTAAATCGCCTAGAAGCCCCATGTTGCCTACGCCGTCTCGACCACCGCCGCTAAACAGGCCGCCAAGGCCGCTTTGCTGAGCACCCTGAAGCTCTGCAACAATTTCTTCGTCAGTCAGCCCCATTTGGCGTAAGGTGTCTATTTTCAAAGCGGTAGTTGGGTCTTGTGCCGCCTGTTCTAAGACCGCACCCGGATCGGCCATACCAGCGTAATCCGTTAGGCCGACCGCATCACCGATTCCACCGAAGAAATCACCGACACGGCCAAAGTTGCCGACGCCATCTGCGCCACCACCGCTAATTAGGCCACCGAGACCGCCGCCTGAGCCACTCGCGCCGCCAAGAATGTCACCCAAGCGACCAAAGTTGCCGACACCGTCAGCGCCACCACCGCTTATGAGCCCGGTAATGCCTCTACCCGCACTGCTTGCGCCGCCTAAAATATCGCCTAAACGACCAAAGTTACCGACACCATCTGCACCCCCGCCGCTAATTAAACCGCGCAAGCCACTTGTTAAGCCTCCAATGCCTCGGCTTGCCGCCGCTCCTGCGGCCTGTCCAGCCGCTGAGCCAGCCGCTGAACCTCCGGGCAAAGGCGCAAAAGCCCCAGCCAAAGCCAATGGGCTTGCTCGACCTTTTGCTACGTCATAAACAGTGCCTGCACGAGAAATAAGTGCCGCCGCTGGTTGCCATGGACCGGGGATGAACTGGGCCACTTTTGCGATAGGGCGGACAACTTTTTTGACGACTTTCTTAACGCCTTTCGCAAGCTTCTTAAAAAATCCAAACTCCTCAAGGCCAGTAACAGGGTTCAGAGAGGCAATGCCTAGACCCGCCACATATTCTTCGGGGTTTAGGTCAAGCTGATTGAATCGATTCTCTACAGCGCGCTCAAAATCTGGATCGTCCATCATGCCAAGCGGTAGGACAACCTCACCGGGGGTTAGGTGGGCCAGCATATTGTCACCACCGCGACCAGCCGCCGCCATCTCCATCGCCATTTCGCCCATTGGCGCTTCCGAGCCAATAACAGCGGCTTCCATCAATTGTTGAGCTTTAGCGGCTTCGAGCGGATCTTCTGCGGTTTCCTGAGCAATCATGAGCTGATCAATTGCATCGCGCAGGTCCGCGTTAGGGTCTGTAACAGGCGATTCCATCGCCATAGACGCCTCTGCTTGCGTCTCAGGATCATCCAGATCAAAGACTTCACCGCCTCGGGCCATCATCATGGGGTCGTTATAGGTGGGCTCTGGGCCCATTAAGTTAGCTATTCTTTGCTCTAAAAACTGGTTCATGACGTCGTTACCGTTACGGCCCCCAATGTTGCCGACATTCCGATGCCGGTTGGATAGGTCTGATGATCGTATAAATCCCTAAATTGTACCCCATCAAAAGCCTGATGAATTGAATTAGTAGTATTGAATATGATAGCGCCCGTGGCAAATTGTAATTCAGAGATCTCAGTCGCGTTAAAGTGCGGTGAAATACTGAAATTAACTCCGCCAAGGTTAAGCTCAAGCACTCGAATCAGTCGGTTAAACGTATCCGAAGATACCGTTTCGCCTTGCGACAACGGTAACCGAGTAGGTAATAACACGCTCATGCACGTCTACCACTTGGCTGTAAGTCAAGGCGAGTTGCTCCAACCCGCCACTTATACCCCTTCTGATCCACTGCCGAAGCATCATCATCACTTTCAAATCTTAAAACTATCTGTCGACCGCGCGTCCTTACGCTCTTGAAGGTTGTCGTCTGCGTAATCTGGCTTGTGCTATCTGTAACCAACGACTGGCCGGGAAACTCACGGCGCTTCAAAACAATGTTCATGACAGGATTCGTACTGATTCCAGCCTCAATGACAAAAGCCATGTCAGGTATTAGCTTTTTGACAAAGGCTAAACTGTCGCCAGCGCTAATATCGATATCAGCCGACTCAATAAACACGCCAGTCATGGCGTCTTCATAAGCATCAAATCCAGTTTCATGCTGGAATATGCACTGTTGAGATGAGTCTTCTGCTGAGGCGTAGGGCTGGTCTTCAATCCCAGCATCAAGCCATGCGTAACGAATCAAGGAGCCAATCGACCAATGGTTCTCTTCGTAGTTGTAAATAACGTAGCGCGATATTTCACCCGTGCCATCTTCGATGCTCGGATAGAAGAACCACACCTCGCCGAACTCTGAATTCACGCCCATGTGGCACTTAAATGCTTGACCTAAGTCTAGGTCGTTAAACACGTACTCCTGCACCGAGCAGGGAAGCTTCTGCACCGATCCATTATAAAAATAGAAGCCGGTCTTACTCGCAAAGTAGACGCCGTTTGGCGCGTTACAGGCCGCTTTGGGACCGACAAGACCGGAGCCCTCATTGACCAAATTCATAGCAAAGGTCAGTGGTGGGCCAATAAATGTCATTGAGTAAAGGCTCGTGTCAGTCCAAATCAACACCTCCTGTCGAGACTTGATGCCACCAACAATGAAGGAGCCACTGGACAAACGCACATCGCCAGCGCTGTTGGTGGCTGTAGGCGTAAAGTCCAGCTCGTTTTCTGAATCCGAGAAGGCGACCAGCATAGGGTCAATGATGCCTGTTCTCGTGCCGCCGACCAACGGATCTACACCCATGCAAATAAGGTGCCGGTTGGTTTCTGACGTCAAAACTTGCAGTGCTACAGTCGGAACACCGTTTGCACCAGTCGCCTGCGAAAGTTCTTGCGCTCTCACACTAACGCCATCGTTTTCTATCCAACGATAAATACCGCCGCCGCGTGGATTGATAATTAGGTTTTCGCCATAATTATCGTGCGTCCAAAGACGTAGCTGTCCAGTCGCAGAAATAGAGCTTGATGATCCCCAGCCGCCAGCGCCCCATGTTCCTACGCCCCAGCCGGTGGACGTTACGAAAGTATCGAGGCCGACATTGATTTGGTATGTGCCCACCACCGATGATCCGCCATTGCCGCTATCACTGCTATTTGCCGTGACGGTAGCGCCGCTCGTGTCTTTAGCGACTAATTCATAGGTGTTAAGGCTGGTAACAAGACTGATCTGATACTCTTGATTTAATACCTCGGCCGTGATGTTGCCTCCGAGGGAGGAGGCGCCACTAAAAGTAACAAAATCATTCGTCACAGCTCCGTGAGCCGTGTCAGTTACTGTAATCGTGGATGATCCGTTTGTGGCACTAAAAGTAACATCGCCTGCCGATGTGGTAGTTCTTATGGGGGTGACGTCGTTAAACGACTGTCCCTCTTCAACATAATACTTAAACGTCGTACCCAATCCCAGAAAGCGAGTGCCACCGAGAGCAATCCAACTATGAAGAGCGCGAGCAATGCCAAGGTAATAGCTAGTGCCAAGCTTATCCCAGCCGCCAACTTTTTCGACACGTCCTTTACGAAATCTAATGAGGTTTCCATCAACCCAGCCGCCTTTGGCCGCATAGTCGGTAGACTCCTTGTCAATTCCCGGCTTGAATTCTATGGTCTGGAGGGGCATACCAAGGCATCACGCAAGCCGAATAATTGCACCCGTTGCCGTAGGCGACGGAAATACAATTGTGAAATTGCCTGCCGTGCTGGTTTTGTCTCCTCCAAAGTCAATCGCGGCCACTGCTTTGTCTGAATTCGTGTCGTTGTAAATCAAACAACCACGAGCTGTAACCGTAGCGGTTCCAAAGGTCAGATCCGCAAAATCTACGATTGCAGTCGTCCCAGACGTTGTGGGGGTGACATTGGTAAGCGCATTACCGCCAGCGGTGTAGTTTGTGCCACTGACCTCGTTTGAGGTGGTGTAAGCCGTAGTCGATGCACCAAGGCTCGCCGAGCTAGTGTAAAGAGCCAACTTAAACGTGTTGCCAGAACTGGCAGTAAAGTTGTGAGTGCCTACTAACAATTCCTGCTTAAACGATGTACAGATCGCCGATGTGATAGCCATTTTATAGCTCCTTCAGTAAATCAGCCATGTGGTTATGACCTTGACGCCGCAGAATAACCGATAATGTTGTTCGATCACTCGCAATAGCGCTCTTAATCCCTCTCAATACTACTTCATAAACCTGTTGCCGGAAAGCCTC
>VMHT01034852.1_pt1 | contig 14034 bp, 19 predicted proteins | sample 4693611 | NCBI WGS metagenome assembly VMHT01 (sample SAMN12280063, study PRJNA550983) | marine metagenome | isolation source: seawater sampled from same location over 5 years 0.02-0.2 micron viral filtrate | place: USA: collected off the coast of southern California halfway between the port... ... | reverse complement strand
TACAAAGAGGCCAATTACCCGTATAATATAGAAAAGATAAATTATGAAAATCCTTACACTGGATAACAGAACATACAAGTTAGAGAAGATACCTGAATGGGTTGATGAGAATTTAAGATTCGCAGTACTAGACAATTCAGATCCTGAAAATCCAGACTTCTTCTACATTCCGTTGATATTCTTAGAGAGCTTTAATGCTCCGGCGGCAGTGTTGGAGATTGGACCACACAAAATAAAGATGCCGTTGGATTGGAAGATGTTGATAGGCGAAGCAGGACAATCTGAGATGCACGTGTTACCAATCACAAGTTTAAACGACAGAGGCTTTGATGCTTTCACATTCAATCCGTTATCAAGTCCTAAACCAGATTTCTATCCCATAGACGTTGTAGACATATACACAGAAGTTAAATGGTATTTCCCTAAAATTAAATCAGGACAGATGTTGGCTGTGCCATTAAGCAATGGGCCAAAACCAATGTGTGCCTACTTCGTTAAGGACATCTCGAGGCAGTGTGAACAGGTGGACTATGGCTCCGTCTGGTAGGAAATCAATCACAATTGACGCACCAATCCTTATAACCAGTAACAAGATTGCTGTGTGGATGGATGAAGACTGGATGCACAACTTCTTTGACTTTATGAGAAAACACAAATTCCAATTTTCAGGTTTACAACACAAAAACAAGAAACTAAAATTAACATTTGTAACAGCAAAAGAATGCACAATGTTTGCACTAAAATATGCCAGCAGAAAAAAATAGAAAATTTTTTGATCTTAGAAACGGGCTGAAAGCAGTAGACTTCCGTAATAAAGATTACTTTGATAGGATAGACGAGAAGGAGAAATCTTTATACTCTCCTTATATGTTGATGAGATATGTTTCGAATGTATCATCAAAGGATCCTTTCTACGTAGAACACTACGTGGAGATGGTCAATGAATGCGTAAACAAACACTGCTTCACACTAGGCAAACACAAGAAACTGCTATGGATACTTACATCAATGTGTGGTGCAGAAACACAACAGTTTCATCCATGGCTAAAACCAATGAAGCGTGTACCAAATAAGAGTTTAAAGAAACTACAGGCCATATACCCGACCTGGAAAGAAACAGATTTGGAAACTCTGGATAAAGTTATCACAGATAGAGAACTAGAAGATTTAATAGAAGCACATGGCATCGACAAATAAATGCACATATTGTGGCAAGGAATTTGCCAAAGAACGAACACTGCAAGTTCATCTATGCGAACCTAAGAGAAGGTATCTTCAACGTGATGAGAAATGGGTAGTGAATGCATTCATGGTGTTTCAGCGATTCTATCAGATACACCAACATAACTCAAAGCCAAAGATATACGATGACTTTGTAAAAAGTTCTTACTACAATGCTTTCGTAAAGTTTGGCCGATTTATAATGCATATCAATCCGTTGTATCCAGAGAAATATATAGACTATGTGTTACAATCAAAAGTTAAACTAGATCACTGGGCAAGAGATGATCTTTACGAAATGTATCTTATAGAGGCTTTGAAATCAGAACCCGTGGAGGCCGCACTACAAAGAAGCATAGCCACAATGATGGACTGGGCTACAGAACAGAATGCACAATGGTCTGACTACTTTAGACTTGTCAACAAGAACAGAGCAGTTCAACACATACAACAAGGTAAGATAAGTCCATGGCTGTTGCTAGGTTGCAACGCAGGCCAAAGGATGTTAAAATCATTTAACGACGAACAATTACAAATGATTGAAAAATTTATAAACACAAGTTTCTGGCCTAGCAAGTTAAAGAGCTATCCTGCTGATCTAATGTTGGTACAGGACACAGCAAAGGAGGCCAAAATTGTCTAAGATTGATTTAGAAGTTTCTGATAACTTAGAATTTGAGGACGGAGATTGTGCTGTAATAATAAAAGAAGACGGATCAATAGGAAGAGTAATAATGCCAAAAGTAAACAAAGACATATTGAAAACACAAGGTTATAGAAAACTGTTAGATGTATTGGAAGTGTTACAACCAGGATCAAGAGATAAGATGATCCAACATGCTGAAAAAGATAAAGGGAGCATACACTAATGCCTGATGTAGATATAGATTTTTTTGATCGAGATAACACATTGAAATTATTTAAACACACACCTGCCTCAATAATCAAAGACGGCAAATCAGAGAAGCACAAGACAGGGGTATACTTCCATGTTGTTCCTGAACATCCAGTTACCGGACACGCATCATTGGATTACAAGAATGCAGAGGACAGGGGGTACTTCAAGATAGACTGTCTGAATGTGAACATATACAAGGATGTCAAGTCGGAACAGGAACTTGTTGCACTGATGATACAGGAGCCGGACTGGGATATGCTGAAAGATCCAAAGACCGTGGAAAACCTTTTCCACCTTAATGGCCATTTCAACATCGTGTCCAAACTGGAACCACGAACCATAGAACAACTTGCGGCCGTATTGGCAATCATACGTCCTGCAAAGAGACACCTGATGCACAAAGATTGGGTAGACATAATGAAAGAAGTATGGACCAAACCAACAGATGGTAGTTACTTCTTCAAGAAATCACACGCAGTAGCATACGCACAAGCCATAGTGGTGCAAATGAATTTGATCAACAGGACTAAATATAGTTTTGATGCACCATCAGAAAACTAAAAAAAGAATCAAAAAAAAATCCAAAACAAAATCCAAGTCTTCGCTTCGTTCAGAGAGTAACAGTTATCAGCCGGATAGTCCTTTAACACAACACTATCTTACAACTGGTGCTATATTGCCTGAAAAGAAAGACTAGGTAGGTCTTCGTACTAATTGGATAGTTCTTCTTTTTACCCGTTTCTTCGAAATTTCAGAAAGTCTTACTGTTGGTCCGTGTACTATTTCGATATCTTTTGCATTAAGTGTAACTAATGTTGAACGGAAATATCTAAAATCGCCTTTGAGAAATATATTAATTGGTAATTTACGATTTGATTCGTGCCACCAAGTTTCTCCACATTTTAAGAACTTCATCTTGTCCTGTGGCATCATAAGCCTACCATAGTCATAGAAACTGATAACATTGGTGTCCTCGTTCTGAACTATGCCCACATACTCCAGATCGCCCTTTCTGATCAGGCTTAGAAACGGAAACTTGTCTCTTAAGGTGTTAAAAATCTCGTTCATTCTATATCTATAAATACTGTTAAATATGTATTATGCAAACAGTACAAAGGTATTTAATAAATCAATTGGTAATAGCCTATATAAATGGTTTTACCGGAAGGAACTCAAAAGTGTACGATAGACGCTTAACACTGCATAGAGGGGTATCAAATCCTGTGTCGTTCACGTTCAAAAACGAGGACCAGAAGGCACAAGACATCACTGCCAAGACTTACGAGTTCAATATGATAGATTCAGAAAGCAAAAAAGCAGTTCTCACAAAGACGTTGAGCATACTGGACGACGGTTCAACAGTGAGCACAAGGGGTGATGCTAGTTGTACAATCACAGAAGGTGACCTATTACCACTGGATGCAAAGTTCTACAACTTCGCCGTGCGTGAAGTGAAATCAGATGGCAGTAGAGAAATCACGTATGCAGATACAGGATATGCGGCCGCAGGCACAGTAGAGTTGTTAGATGGTGCTTATCCAGAATTTGTGGCTAGTACAAGTGTTTCTAGTTTCACAGCATCAGGTGGTCCATTGACCTACACATCAGGATCTATAGATGCCAAACCTGGTATCAATAACAATAAAGCGTTACACACCATTGCAGTATACACAAAGAACTTTACTGGAACTTTAAGAGTACAAGCAACAATGAGTGCCTCCCCAAGCACATCAGATTATTTTGATATTACCATGGAAGATGCTGGATCTAGTACAAATTCTTTCACTGACTCAAGCACAGTTACCAATTTCAACTTCACGGGTGTTTATCACAGTGTGAGATTCAGTTGGGGCAACGACAGTGATAACACTGGCGTGATTGACAAAATCCTATATAGACAGTAAAATAATATAGATTATGAATCTTATACAGAATACAATTCTGACTAGTCTGCCTGCGAACAGAAAGAAGACCCCAAGCGGATGGATCAGTTTCAACGCACCCTGTTGTGTTTACAACGGTGAGACCGCTGACAAGAAGAAGCGTGGCGGACTGATGACCAGTGTTGATGGCACAGTAAGTTACCATTGTTTCAATTGTGGATATAAAGCAAGTTATGTGATAGGACGTAAACTAACCTACAAGATGAGACAGTTCATGAGTTACATTGGAATTCCTGAAGACACAATACGTAAATTGGCCATAGAAGCCATGCGTGAGGAAGAAGGAGATGTGAAGTATGAGAAGAAAAAATTTGTAACATTCAAGAACAAGACACTGCCCAAGAACGCACACAAACTGGATGTATGGCTAGAGAAGTACGTGGGCAATGATCTCACAGAGCCACAATGGAAAAAGATAGACGGACTGTTAAAGTATTTAGAAAGCAGGGGCATAGGTGCAGACTGGTATGACTTTATGTACTCTCCAGATAAAACTTGGGACATCTATCAAAGATTACTGATACCTTTCTATTGGCGAGGTGAGGTTGTGGGATTCACAGGCAGGATGTTTGAAGAGTCAGAAGGTGTGAAGTATTACACAGATGTGTGGCCAGGATATGTGTTTAACATGGATGCACAGGACTGGACAAGAAAGTTTGTAATAGTTACCGAAGGACCGTTTGATGCAATAGCCGTTTCTGGTGTGAGCATACTGGGATCGGAGATAAATGACACACAGCGAGAGTTGATTGACGGACTTGGTAGACAGGTAATTGTTGTGCCAGACAGAGATGCCCCAGGACAAAAATTGGTAGACCAAGCAACAGAATTTGGATGGAGTGTGGCTTTTCCAGAATGGGATAAAACGGTTGGCGATGTGGCGGATGCTGTGTTAAAATATGGTAGACTGTTTACTATACAGTCGATACTGAAAACAACTGAGTCAAGCAAACTAAAAATAGATTTGAAGAGAAAGATGTATGGCTGAATACACATTTGATGTACAGAAACTTTATATAGAGATGCTTCTGGCTGATGCGGAATCATTCGCTAGGGCACAGAACATATTCAAACCAGAATCGTTTGATCGTAAACTGCAACCTATTGCAAAATTTGTAAAAGACTACATGGATGAATACAAAGTGATGCCAGAGGTTGAAATAGTAAATGCACAACATGATATAAAACTTAAATCAGCAAAAGATCTAGATCCAAGCCACTTCAATTGGCTGTTGGACGAATTTGAAACTTTTTCAAGACACAAGGCACTGGAACATGCGATACTTCAATCAGCAGACTTGCTGGAGAAGGGTGACTATGCTCCTGTTGAGGACATGGTCAAGGACGCAGTGAATGTTGGACTGACACGTGATCTCGGCACAGACTACTTCGAAGATCCAAAGGGAAGATTAGAAGCACTTAAAGACAATAACGGACAGATCAGCACAGGATGGCAGAACCTTGACAAGAAACTGTTTGGTGGTTTCAACAGAGGAGAGCTGAACATCTTCGCAGGAGGTTCGGGTGCAGGTAAGAGTTTGTTCTTACAGAATCTTGCAGTGAACTGGGCACAGGCTGGACTGAATGTTTGTTACATATCCTTTGAATTGAGTGAGCAACTTACAGCGATGAGGCTGGATGCGATGATGACGAATATCCCAACTAAGAAGGTGTTCCCCGAAATTGATAATGTTGAGATGAAGGTCAAGATGCTAGCCAAGAAGTCGGGTAATTTACAAATTAAGTATTTGCCGAGTGGTAGTAATGTTTTAGATGTAAGAACATATCTTAAAGAACTAGAACTTAAGAACAAGAAAAAAATAGATTGTATACTAATAGACTACTTGGATCTAATGATGCCTAAGAGCAAAAGGATAAGTCCGGCAGACTTGTTCATCAAGGACAAGTATGTGAGTGAGGAACTGAGGAACTTGGTCGTAGAGAAACAGTGCGTGTTGGCAACAGCATCACAGTTGAACAGGGCATCAGTTGAAGAGATAGAGTTTGATCACAGCCACATATCAGGCGGGCTATCTAAGATACAGACAGCAGATAACGTGATAGGTATATTCACAAGTAGGGCAATGAAGGAACGTGGCAGATATCAGATACAGTTCATGAAGACTAGAAGTAGTAGTGGGGTGGGACAAAAAGTAGATTTAGAGTTTGATGTAGACAGTTTACGTATCAGAGATCTAGCAGATGATCCGGAATACAAACAGTTTGACAAACAGCGAAGTACAATATATGATTCCTTGAAACAAACATCCAAGGTATCTGCAAGTGATGGCACACCAAAAGATGCAAGGCCAGATGTACCAGATCCTACAAAAGGCGATACAATAGGCAAAGTAAAGGCTACTGTAGAAGGTGGTAAACTGAGACAACTTCTTAACGAACTGCACTCAGATGAAGAACAGTAATGACATCAATTACATCTACGAGAAATTAAGTTCTCTCTATCCGTATTATTCAAACAAAAAACCTAAAGCAAAAATATATTCAAAAGCATACACCAGTCTCATAGGTGTGATGCTGTCAGCACAAAGTCAAGACAAGAGAACAGCGATTGCCTGCAATCAACTTTTTGCGTTGGCAGATACACCAGAGGCAATGTTAAAACTTTCGCAAGAGGAGATTATTGAAGCGATCAAACCTGCAGGATTGTTCAATGCAAAAAGTAAAAACATTCTTGCAACAAGTAAGATGTTGTTAGAAAAATTCAACGGACAGGTACCTAAGACACAGAAAGAACTAATGACACTTCCTGGCGTGGGACGAAAGAGTTCGGACATTGTCATGAGATTTGTTTTTGGTGAACCTCACATAGCAGTGGACACCCATGTGTTCAGAATGCTGTGGAGACTAGGTTGGGTAGACAGTCTTGACGAGGGTAAGGCATCAATAACGGTAAACAACACAACACCAAGCAAGTACAAATACGGTGCCCACATGTGGTTGATAACACATGCCAAGAAGGTGTGTAAGTCTCGATCCCCGATATGTGATCCTTGTGTGTTGAGTGCCGCATGCGACAAGAGAGATATCAATATTCCTAAAAGTAAACTTCGCCAAAATTTACAGTCATAATAATATACGCAGATAAATATATTTGCTCAAGGCAACACAGGCAAATATAAAAGCATAGGCAAATGAAAGACAAACAACTAAACGACATAACAAGGCTGTACGATAGATTCATTAGGCAATGTCCAGGCACAGAAGAATACACGCAAAGGCTAGCCGAGGAAACTCAGATCATCCTTCAACTACGTTTCGTAGACTACTTCATCCAAATATGTGACATCATTGCAATGACACGAGACATACCGCACATGACACGTGGTAGTGCTGGTTCGTCATTGGTGTGTTACCTGCTGGGCATAACAGATGTGGACCCAGTGGAGTGGGACATACCCGTGGCAAGATTCCTCAACCCTAACAGGGATGACCTCCCTGATGTGGACATAGACTTCCCCCATCACAAGCAGAACGAAGTCATGCAGAGGATATTCAAGAAGTGGCCCGGACGCAGTGCTAGGATATCTAATTACGTGCTCTATAAGGATAAATCAGCAAGGCGTGAAGCGGCCAAACGATTGGGTGTCAAGGGTAACCTACCCCGCAGGTTCACATACGATTCACTAGGCATCGATGTCAAAGAAGCCAAAAGGATCGAGAACAAATTGAAAGGCAAGAAGAGATGCATATCAAAACACTGCGGAGGAATACTGATGTTTCAAAGACAATTACCAAAAAGCCTGTTCACGGCAGAAAATCAAATACTACTAGACAAGAACGAAGTGGAGGACCTAGAACACCTGAAGGTGGACATTTTAGCCAATCGTGGTTTGTCGCAACTCATCGAGATAGATCCCACAATGAAGTTGACAGACTATCCACAGGAAGATGCCGCTACCTCGGACCTTTTGTGTCGAGGAGACGTGTTGGGAGTGACACAGGCAGAGAGTCCGGCAATGCGGAGACTGTTCAGAGCGATACAACCAAAGAGTAGTAAGGACTGTGTGTTCGGTACTGCACTGATAAGACCAGTTGCGGTGTCGGGACGTAAGAAAGCAACCATGTTCCATGACTGGAGCAAGGAGCGTATGAGCGACACCATAGTGTACGAAGACGATGCCATAGACAGGATATCTGAAGTGCTGGGCATAGACAAGTATGAAGCAGATATGTACCGACGTGCGTTTGCAAAAAAGAATGAAGAGAAGATAATGCAGTTCATCACCAAACTGGGTGACCATCCACGCAAGGATGAGATAATCACAATGCTACAATCACTTTCTGGTTTTGGATTGTGTAGAGCACACGCTGTCAACTTGGGTAGACTGATATGGGCACTCGCATATCAGAAAGCACACAACCCTGAGAAGTTTTGGAGATCGTGTCTTAAACACTGTCATGGATCATATAAACGTTGGGTGTATAGGACAGAAGCAAAACGTGTTGGCATAGATGTTGTAACTCCGAGCAAATCCGACAAGTGGGACACTCCGGAATTCCAATATAGGAAATACGGTTGGTGGAGCCAAGAAGATTTCATGCCAGGCATGTATGTTAGAGAATTGTATCTTGATAAAGTGGAGTTCGCAGGAATGATAGCCAACGGCAGGGTGTTCAGGGGAGATAAAGGAAGATACGTTACTTTCTTAACCTTGGGAGTTGGCAACGGACAGTACATAGACGTGACCATAAAGAAAGCATTCGCTTACAGCGATTACGATGTTGTACGTGGTCAAGGCACAATAAGACACAGCAACAATTCAGACTATGTGGAGTGTTATGATTCAAAAGGATTCCAACTAGAGAAATACCTTTAAATAGGTACATGCAAAAATTCAACGGTTGGTACATACCTGATTACGATACGCACTATACAGAGTATCTAACTTCAAAGGGATTTGAATATCAGAAAGAGCCCAGGGATCATGCTTTCACACAAACGAAAAAATTTAGAACTGCATTAGACATAGGTGGGAACATAGGATTCTGGAGCAAGAATATGTGTGAACGTTTTAAGACTGTGGAAATATTCGAACCAGATGCATCAAACGTCGAATGCCTTAGATCGAATCTAGAAGGGCACAACAATTATAATTTGCATCAAATAGGTCTAGGTAACAAGAACACGCAGAAACAGTTCTATAAATCTCACGTGAGTTCCGGGGCACATACTTTCAATCCAGCACACATACCTGCAGGTGGAATTACTAAAAGTGTTTTGGAAATAAAAACATTAGATTCATTCAACCTAACAGATGTAGATTTCATAAAGATAGACACACAGGGCAGTGAACTGGAGATCTTAGAGGGTGCAAAACAGACATTGACAGAAAACAAGTGTGTGCTCAATGTAGAGATAGAACAGAAGAATCCGGAACAAGTAAAGGCGGGCAGACCCATATTCGAATTAATGGAATCACTTGGTTACATCAAACTAGTTAGATTCAAAAGGGACGAAGTTTTATTCGCGAAGCGTAAGCGTTAAATTACCAAATATGCGTTTTTAAGAAATAACGCGAAGCGTTAAAAAGCGTAAAGCCGGCCTGCCCTTCTTTGAGCTGACCGACTCCACAGTGTTTGAGAACTAGAATGTAAACTTGATTCCAGCCGCCATGTTTGTTGTGTCCACACCAGTCGGTTTGTCCGTCATCTCGTAGCCAGCGTATGCACTGAAGTTCTCGCCGATTTTCTTTTCTGCGCCGAACGTAGTGTATTTGTTGCCGTCCACTATCTCACCATAACCCGCTGAGAAAGTTGTTGCACCTATTGTGTGCGACGCAACCACTTCATTAGCCTTAGTGTCTAATGATGTGCTTTCTACAGATTTGATTGTGTGTGAGTAACCAATTGATGTTTCGTCAGTTAGGTCGAATGTAACACCCGCACCCTTGTACTCGATTGAGTTTACTTTGTCATCTGTGTATGCTACACCGATGTTTAAACTATCAGTCAAGTCCATGGAAGCCGCAGTCTCGTACACGTCAACGCCTGATTTACCAGTTGCACCGTCAACTTTTACCAAGTTGTCGATCTGGATTGCACCTAAACTGTTAGAGTACGCAACTGTGTGCGAGTCCCTGCTGAACAGTTTCTGTGCGGCACTTCCGCCGAATTCTGGGAACACATCTGTCTTAGATGTAACAGCACCCTTAAACACAGAGTCCTGTCTTCCTGCTGATAGCACACCTTTGTCACCCATGTCAATACCAGCGTAAGCCAGTTTAGAGTCAAATGGTGTTGAACCAGAGTCATCCGCGTCGATTTCAACTTCTAACTTGGCGAAGCCATCGATACCCTCTGAAAGGTTGCTTGTTAAGTCAACACCGATTGAAGAACCGTTGTTCTCCGCTTTCGATGTCGCCACGCCTGAAGCATTCTCGTTGTTTGAGATCATGTAGTTCAAAGAACCATACACTTTCATCTCGGCCGCTTCAGCCGGCGCCGGTTTCATAACCGACCATATGGCAACAAGTGCGATGATAATCGCCACACCTATAGCCGCTTTTTTCTTTGTCATTTTCATAGATTGTTTTTCTCCCGTATCTATATGATTGTAATGCGATCACTGGCCTAGTGACCGCTCTGGATTGTAAGGCATATTTATCTAAATTGCAACCATTAAGTGTAACTTTTATTACCAAAATAGTTTACACCTGTGTCTTTGCAGTGTATAATTAAGGATAGCAACAGGAGGTTCACAATGGGCATACACTACGATTACAAGAACACCAGAGGTGCAAAGAAATTACAGAAACAACACGAACGTGAACAGCGTAGGCTGAGGAAGAAGTCACAGGAGATGCCGGAACAGAAACCAGACGAGTCCCGACCACTCACGCTGGACATGATCACCGACCCCGACAAATGATAAACCAGAGGCTGTTCGACCACTACCGCATCAACACCCAGAAGGATCTCAAGATCCAGACCATATGCTCGCGACCATTCGACACTGTGCTGATAGACAAGCAGGGATCTTGTTACGCCTGCGAGTGCACCAGTTGGTTGCCACAGAGCGTGGGGAACCTGCAGGTCAGGACCTTGGACGAGATAATCGCAGGCCCCATGCACAGACAGATGCAGGACAGCATAACTGATGGCACCTACCGATACTGCAACGAACACCAGTGTCCCTACATACGCGGTGGTGACATGATGGATCACAAGGCCGATCACATCAAACACCTCAGGCTGGCCATAGACGACAGTTGCAATCTCAGGTGTCCCAGTTGCAGGAAGGGGATGATATTCCACAAGGAGGGTTCCGCCTACAACCTGGGCATACGCCTCGCTGACAAGATTAACGATTGGTTGCACAGTTACCAACACCCCATACAGGTGCACATAGGATCCGACGGTGATCCATTCGCCTCACACGTGTACAGGCACTTCATGGAACACACGCCCGAGAGGGAGAACATCAAGTACAGCATACTGACCAACGGACTTATGTTCAAGGAGTTCCACACCAGGGTGCCCTATGTCATCAGCAACCTCAACGAGCTGGGCGTCAGCATAGATGGTGCCACCAAGGAGACCTACGAGAAACTGAGGCTGGGAGGACGTTGGGACAAGATACTGGAAGGCCTGGAGTGCATAGCACAGCAGAAACAGAAGCACGGATTTAGATTCATACTGCACTACGTGGTGCAGAAGGACAACTACCACGAGATGCAGGAGATAATAGACCTCGGAGAGCAGTACGGTGCTGACAGGGTCTGGCTCAACAAGATAGAGGACTGGGGCACCTTGGATGATTTCAAATCACAGGACATATGGGGTACACCCGAATACAAAAATCAGATAGATCAGTTGATCGATAGAATACAGGCAAGGGGCAACGACAGATTCATAGAGTGCCCTACTTTAGTAACTGAAGAGGCTCGTTGTAGAAGCAGAAACTGAACTGCAACCTAGGTAACTTGGCAGACTTGCCGATCTCCACTGTGTGTAATATATCACTACGCAACACTATAGGTCTATCACATTCCACCCTGTCTATCTCCCTGGCGTAGTCGTCGAACCAGACATTGTAGGTATCCTTTGTGTTCAACACAGGGAAGTTTATCTTGGCCACCACCGGTGGCTCGTCTTTGTGTATGTGTGTGATTATTTCTTCATTGTATATAGTGAAACTCATATCCCTTACCTTGAGTCCTAATTCATCGAACCACTGCCTGCAGGGATTGTTGGGTATCGAGAAATAGTCTTGTATCTCTTCCCTTGACAGCGTGTTCCAGAATACGCTTGGTGGTCTGTTGGCAGTGAGGCCTACGTAATAACCATAAAGGCTGTCAGCGATCTTCTGTTGCTTGTTGCAATTCAATATGTGATATGACTTCATCGTGCGTATTTAAATACTGTTGCATATGAAAATAGCCATTACTGGACATAAGAGAGGCATAGGACAAGAATTTTACAAGCAACTGGGCGTAATGGGTCACCAACTGGTTGGAATATCACGCAGTGACGGAGAAAACATCATGAGGACTATGCACACGGCATCACTGATAGAACCCTGCGACATGTTAATCAACAATGCCACAAGTATGTACGCACAGACGGAACTGCTGTTTGAGATATGGCATCGGTGGCAGTCCAGCGAAGACACACATCACATATGGAACATATCGACCGCGGTGTGTGGATGGGACGTGGACAGAGAGATAGAAGGGTTGACCATGAGGGAGTCTATGCAATATCGTAATCGCAAAACTAGCCTAGAGCTCGCACACAAACAATTACAGGCACAACCTAGTAAAATCAAAATGAAACTTATCAGACCAAAGAGCGTGAAAACACAAGAGTTCATCAATTCTCCTGACAGTGTGACGGCAGAAGAATATGTGAGAGCAGTACTAAAGGATCACTATGCTGAAACATTGGAATAAACTGCTGAACACAGATTGTGCCGTCATAGGCATAGGTGAGAGATTGGTTTACCCTATCTATGTCAGTGGTTCAACAAGTTTAAGATATGCCAGTGACCGGAGTTACACCAACGAACAAATAAATGCACTGGATCACATAGACGTGATCATCAGGAACCCCGACGAACGTTTCGTGTCGGGCATAAACGTTTACAGCATTCAAAACAATATCACGGTGCCCGAAGTTCATAGACTGGTCAAGGAGGACGGTCTCGTGGACAGGCATTTCTGTCCACAGTATGTGTGGTTGTGTCATCTATATAGATTCTTCAAAGGAACAGTGACGTTGAGACCACTGGATGCAATCGGTGACTACTGTGGCAATCACAATCATCGTAACAGATCAAAAATAATGGTAGACACCATTGCGGAGTTTGTCGATGTCGACCACAGGCTGATGGAACAACTAGGGCATACACAAAAGTTGCGAGACCTGATAGAAAGGTATAGAGATGTTTTGTCCTAGGCTTGATCATTTTATTAGACTGAATCAAGATGGGTCTGTGGGCAAGTGCGGACACATGATTAACGCAAAAGGATTTGACAGTTACGAGGAACTGGAGCACAGTGACTGGATGGCCAGCGTTCGCCAGACCATGGAACAGGGGCAATGGCCAGTGGAGTGTTTCAGATGCCAGCGTTCAGAGAAAACCAAAGGCGAGAGCATACGTACCAACAGTATCACAAGACACAAGATGCTACACCCAATAAAGAATGATTACCTTATCGTTGGCGGTGTGTTGGATAACGTGTGTAATAGTGCGTGTCAGTCATGCCATTCGGGACTCAGCACCAAGATCGGTAGTCTGGAATCGCGAGACTATCCACGTGTAGACAACTATGAGGTATTCAAAAAGTTGCCGCGGGAAAGAATAATAGAGTTTGATGTAAACGGCGGTGAACCTACCGCGAGCAAGAACTACAAGAAGATATTGAAGTCGTTGCCTGACAACGTAAAGATAGTCAGGATGAACACCAACGGCTCGAGAATGATCCCAGAACTTGAGGAAGTGCTGAAGAG
>VMHT01174786.1_pt1 | contig 14040 bp, 13 predicted proteins | sample 4693611 | NCBI WGS metagenome assembly VMHT01 (sample SAMN12280063, study PRJNA550983) | marine metagenome | isolation source: seawater sampled from same location over 5 years 0.02-0.2 micron viral filtrate | place: USA: collected off the coast of southern California halfway between the port... ... | reverse complement strand
TTCAAAATTTACGTATTTCCTTGCAATTTTAATGATACCTTCAAGAATTGAATATTCTTTTGATTTTTTTGCAAATAACTTTGGGTCAATATTTCCAGAAGAAAGCTCTTTTTCCAAACTAAGATGTTTATTAATAATATCCTTTACTTTGTTAACAGGTACCATAATTAATTTAGTTTTTTGTTTTTTCTTCGACCATTTTTACAATTTTTTCAATGATTTCAGAACTTGGAACCTTTGAATGCGGTACACCTGAGAGGTATAAAAGATTGCTATCTTGACCTCCGCCAGTAAGACCTATTTCAGTTTGAGCAGCTTCACCTGGTCCATTAACAACGCAACCAATTATTGACAGACTTATAGGTTTTTTAATATGGGATAATTTTTCTTCTAATATTTTTACGGTTTCAATTACTGGAAAAGCCTGTCTAGCACATGATGGGCATGAAATAATATTTACACCTCTTGATCGTATCCCTAATGATTTGAGAATTTCATAACCAGCTTTCACTTCATCAATAGGATCTGATGACAGAGAAACTCTAATTGTATCTCCAATTCCATCCATTAATAGTTGACCAATTCCAATTGAGGATTTTATACTTCCTGTAAGTAACCCCCCAGCCTCAGTAACTCCTAGATGTAATGGGTAACTGCAAATTTCTGATAGTTTTTTATAAGCTTTTACTGTTAAAAAAATATCTGAAGATTTAACGCTAATTTTAAAATTAAAGAAATCATTATCTTCTAAAAGTTTTATATTGTGTTGGGCACTTTCTACTAATGCTTCAGGACAAGGTTCTTTATATTTTTCTAACAAATTTTTTTCAAGTGATCCTGCATTAACACCTATTCTTATAGAACAATTATTGCTTTTAGCAGCTTTTATCACCTCTAAAATTCTTTGTTTATCTCCTATATTACCTGGGTTAATTCTCAAGCAGCTTGCTCCCATTTCTGCCGCTTCAATCGCTCTTTTATAGTGAAAATGGATATCAGCTACAATCGGTACTGAAGTCTCTTTGATAATTTCTTTTATAGCTTTAGTGGACGCTTCATCTGGGCAAGAAACTCTAACGATATCCGCACCCGCATCCTCTAATGAATGAATTTGATTAATAGTTCCTTTAATATCTGTGGTAAGTGTATTTGTCATTGATTGGACACTTATTGGTGCATTGCCACCAACTTTTATATTACCAACCTTAATTTCTTTTGTAATTTTCCTTTTAATTACTCTGTGGGGTCTAATTTCCATTAATCTAAATCAAATATTGTATGTAATTTTTTTACAGCATTTAAAGTATTGTCTTCCTCTATTATAACCGATAATTTAATTTCAGAAGTAGAAATAGCTAAAATATTAATTCCTTCATCAGAAAGACCTCTGAACATTTTATATGTAACTCCTGGAGTAGAAACCATTCCTGCTCCCACAATAGAAACTTTAGCGACTTTATCGTTATGAATAATAGATTTATATTTTATTTCATTGTTATTTTTTAAAATCTCTTTAGTTTTAGCAATATCATCTCTTTTAACAGTAAATGTAACATCTGTAGTTTTTTGATCTGATGAAATGTTCTGAATTACCATATCAACATTAATTTGCGCTTTACTAAGGGGTTCAAAAATATTAGCCGCAACTCCCGGTTTATCCTCTACACCAATGAGTGTAATTTTTGCATCATCTTTTGAATAAGCTACACCTATGACACTTTTAGTGTAATCAATATTTTCTTGATTAAAAATTTTTGTTCCTTTTCTTTCAGTAAAAGTTGATTTTACTTCGAGAGGAATATCATACATCATTGCGGTTTGAACAGCAGATGGTTGCATTACTTTTGCTCCTAAAGATGACAATTCCAACATTTCATCATAAGAAATTTTATCAATTTTTTTTGCTACCGGAATTTTATTTGGATCTGTAGAATATACCCCGTCTACATCAGTATATATCTCACAAGTATCAGCGTTTAATATTTTAGCTACAGCAACAGCTGTTGCATCCGATCCTCCTCTTCCTGTTGTTGTGATATCTGCATTTTTTGAAATACCTTGAAAACCTGGGATAATTACAACCCCTTCATCATTTAAATAATTATTAATTTTTTCAATATTCATATTAATTATTCTTGCGTTGGAATGCTCTCCTTCTGTTAAAATTGGTATTTGCCAACTCAACAAAGATTTAGCTTTAATATTTAATTTAATTAAAGCAGCAGCGAGAAGTGCACTTGTCACTTGTTCTCCTGAAGATAAAAGAACGTCAAGTTCTCTTTTGCTAAATTCATTAGAAATTTCATTTGAAAATTTAATAAGTTCGTTCGTTTTTCCTGCCATTGCAGAAACAACGACAACCACATTATTTCCATTTAATCGCTCTTTTTTAATAATATTAGCAACATGTTGAATCCTTTCAATAGTTCCTACTGATGTTCCGCCAAACTTTAGTACTTTTTTAGCCATTTAAGAATGTAATATAATAAATTATAGATATTAATAATAATTTAAACAATTAATAATTAAAATGACTAGTACTATAAATAAAGAAGAAATTCAAAAGTTTTCAAAATTATCTGAAGAATGGTGGGATGTTAATGGAAAATTTAAACCTCTTCATATGTTTAATCCTATTAGAATTGAGTACATAACAGAAAATATAAAAAAACATTTTAAGATAAAAAGTGATAAAATAAATTCTTTAGAGGGTCTCAAAATTCTAGATATCGGATGTGGTGGAGGGTTAATAAGCGAGCCTATGACAAGACTGGGAGCAAAAGTTACAGGAATTGATGCATCTGAAAAAAATATCAATATTGCAAAAATGCATTCAAGGGAAAGTGGTTTAGAAATAAATTATGTCAACGCTTCACCAGAAAACTTAAAAAATTTTGAAGCTTATGATGTGATTTTAAATTTAGAGATTGTTGAACACGTTGACAATGTGGATCTGTATATAAAATCTTGTCAAAAATTGTTAAAAAAAAATGGATTAATGTTTACTGCTACTTTAAATAGATCTTTGACTTCTTACGTAAAAGCAATTATCGGTGCTGAATATATTTTAAGATGGCTTCCAATTGGCACTCATGATTGGAATAAATTTTTGAAACCTGAAGAGTTAGAAGAATATTTAACCAAAGAAAAATTCGCTACGCAAAATATTAGTGGTTTAAAATTTAATCCATTTACTAAAAGGTGGAAGAAGTCAACGGACTTATCCGTTAACTATATTATTTGCAGTTCAAAAGATTAATTATCTTTATCGACCCAAGGTATGGATATCAAATCTATTCCTTCTTCAGATAATTCTTTTCTCTCTTCAGAAGTTGTGGTGCCATAAATAGTTTTTTTATTTTTTTTATCATAATAAATTTCTCTTACTTTTTTACTGAAATCCTTGCCAACATAATCAAAGTTTTCTTCTATATATTTTCTTAATTTATGAAGTTTATTTTTCTGTTCTTTTAAATCTTTGCCTATAATCTCAAATCCATCATTTTTATTTTTTGAATTTGATACCATTGGTGCCATAATAGACTTATCAATTTTTTTTGAAGAACAATAAATACATTCCAATAATTTTCTTTTAGCCAATTTTTCAAATTCTTCTGAGTTAGAAAACCAACTTTCGAACTCATGCCCCTTTTGGCATTTTAAATTATATTTAATCATCTAATTTCTATAATCGGCATTTATATCAATATAGTCATGTGTGAAATCACAAGTATAACAAGTAAAACTGTCACTACCGAGTTTTAGATTTATTTCAATACTAATCGAGCCCCATTCCATATACTCTTTTAATTTTTTTTCGTCATAGCTATCAGAAATTCTTCCATTTTCTGCAACCATAAAGTTTCCAATTTTGATTTTTAATTTTTTTTGATCTACTAATTCTCCTGATTTGCCAATTCCCATAGCGATTCTTCCCCAATTAGGATCTTCGCCGGCAATAGCTGTTTTAAATAAAGGGGAGTTGGCAATTGAGAAAGCAATATTTTTTGCACTACCTAAAGATTTGGCATTAATTACATTAACTGTAACAAATTTTTTAGCTCCTTCCCCATCAACAACTATCTGCTTCGCTAGATTTAAACACAAATTTTTTAATGCTATTTCAAACTTCTGAACTACTTTATCATTCAAAGAAATATTTTGCCCGATTTTAACTGCCCTTGTAGAAAAAATAGTAACCATATCATTTGTTGATTGGTCACTATCGACTGTTATTGCATTAAAAGAATTCGCAACTGCTCTTTTTAATAAAGTTTTTAATAAATTAGAATTTATGTCTGCGTTAGTAAAAACGAATGAAAGCATTGTTGCTAAATTTGGGGCGATCATTCCAGATCCTTTTGCGATAGCAGAAATTTTGATTAATTCGTCTCCAATTATCACTTCTTCATAAGCTACTTTGGGCTTAGTATCAGTTGTCATAATTGCTGAAGCTATTTTTATCCAATACATTTTATTTTGTTCTGTTCTTAATTTGTCAACTAAGTCAGGAAGTCTATCTTTGATTTGATCAACTGGGAACTCTTCACCTATCACTCCCGTGGAGGCAAAAATGAGATCTTTTATTTTTACTGTTTCACTTGTTCCTTTCTGATTTTTAGACTCTTTAATTGTTAATAACCTTGATAAATTTTTTGCAAGCGTATCAATGCCTTCTTTTCCTTGTTTACCAGTAAATGTATTGGCATTTTTTGTATTAACTAAAAGGCCCTTAATTATTTTTTTGTGAGAATTGCTATTCCAAGGTATAAATTCTGAAGTGATGCTATTTGTTGTAGTCAGTGTTGCATAGCTGGCTCCTTTTGAAAAATAAAATAGCGCTAAATCATCTCTTCCATCTTTATACAAATCTGCTGATATAGAGGCCATTTCTAAACCCTCAATTTGTTTAAGGTTCTGAAACTCACCCATTTTTGATAGTTTTGTTTTTTCGTTTAAAAAATTTTTAATATTTATTGTCATTATTTCTGTTTAATTTAAATTAATAATACATATATAGATGTAAAATGAATTTATTTACAAGAACTTTAAATAAAATATTTAAAAGCTCTAATCAACAAGAATTAGATAAAATCCAAAATATTATCAAAGCCATTAATAGTAAAGAAAATGAGATCAAATCTTTAACAGAAGCAGATTTTAAAGAAAAAACTTTTATTTATAAAAAAAGGGCTCAAGATGGATCCTTAAATCTTGATGAGATTATTCCAGAAACATTTGCATTAGTCAGGGAAGCTGCAAATAGAGCTTTAGGTGAGAGACATTATGATGTTCAACTCGCGGGAGGATTAATGCTTCATCAAGGAAAAATAGCCGAAATGAAAACTGGTGAAGGTAAAACTCTAGTTTCAACTCTACCTGCTTATTTAAATTCACTAACAGGAAAAGGTGTTCACATTGTAACAGTAAATGATTACCTTGCAAAAAGAGACTCGGAGTGGATGGGTAAAGTTTTTGATTATTTAGGTGTCACAACAGGGTGCATAACAAATGATATTGATGATGTAAAAAGAAAAAAAAATTACACTAGTGATATAACCTACGCGACTAATAATGAACTAGGCTTTGATTATTTAAGAGATAACATGAAATATGAGCTCAGTGACATGGTTCAGAGAGATCATAACTATTGTATTGTGGATGAGGTAGATAGCATTCTAATTGATGAGTCTAGAACGCCTTTGATAATTTCTGGGAAACTAGAAGATAAAACAACATTGTACGAAACGTCAAATAATTTTATCCAATACCTAGAAAAAAAGGATTATGAGTTAGATGAAAAAAATAAAAACGCAATTCTAACGGATTTGGGAATTGATAAGATTGAAAAACTTGCAACCCAAAAAAGAATACTTAAAAATAATAACTTTTATGATCCAGCCAATTTAGATTTAGTTCATCATGTTAACCAAGCACTTAAGGCTAATTTGCTTTTTAAGAAAGATACAGACTACATTATAATAGACGGCAAAGTTCAAATCATCGATGAGTTTACTGGGAGAGTGTTAGATGGAAGAAGATTTTCAGATGGGCTTCATCAGGCAATTGAGTCTAAGGAGAACGTTCAAATCCAAGAAGAAAATCAAACATTAGCTTCAATTACTTATCAAAATTATTTTAGGTTATATAAAAAGTTGGGTGGCATGACTGGAACTGCCATGACAGAATCTGAGGAGTTTTTTGATATTTACAAATTAAATGTGGTTTCGATCCCTACAAATAAAGAGATGCTAAGAAAAGATTTCAACGATCAAATTTATCGTACTGAAAAAGAAAAATATAATGCAATTTCTGATAAAATAATTGAATGTAATAACAAAGGTCAACCAGTATTAGTTGGAACAACAAGTATTGAAAAATCAGAAAAAATTTCAAATTATTTAAATAGTAAAAAAATTAAACATAGTGTTCTTAACGCTAAACACCATGAACAAGAGGCAAGAATAATTGCTGAAGCAGGAAAAATTGGAGCTGTAACAATAGCTACTAATATGGCAGGTCGAGGCACAGACATAAAACTTGGGGGTAACAAAGATTTCGTTCTAGATGGAAAAAAGGAAAATATTGAAGATATCAGAGTTAATGAAAAAAAAGTCAAAGATCTTGGAGGATTATTTATCATAGGAACAGAACGTCACGAAAGTAGAAGAATTGATAATCAGCTTCGAGGAAGATCTGGAAGACAAGGAGACCCTGGCAGTACAATTTTTTTTATAAGTCTTCAGGATGAATTAATGAGAATTTTTGGAGGAGACTCAATCGATGGAATGCTTAAAAAACTAGGTCTCAAAGAAAATGAGTCTATTGACCACCCTTGGATTAATAAAGCTATGGAAAGAGCCCAAAAAAAAGTTGAGAGCAGAAATTTCGATATAAGAAAGACATTAATCAAATTTGATGATGTTATGAATGATCAAAGGCAAGTAATATTTTCTCAAAGACTAAAAATACTTAAAGAAGATAGCATTGAAATAATTTCAAATGACTTTTTTGATGAAATTTTGAAAGATTTAAATTCAGCTAGATTAAACTTTCAAAAATCTGGGGATGAGAAAAATTACCTTACTGAAGTTAAAAATATGACCGGAAATTCAATTGTAGATGGTGATTTAATGAATTATGGCAAGTTAGAAGAAAATGAATTTAATAAAAAAATTAAGAGCATCTACTCTGATAAGAAAAATTCAAGAATTAAAATTTTAGGTAAAGATCAAAATGACATTTTAGAAAAGAAAATATTTTTGCAAATCATTGATTTTTCTTGGAGATCACATTTGCAATATCTCGAACAACTAAGGCAAGTTATTGGCCTAAGACAATATGGTCAAAAAGACCCTTTATCTGAGTTTAAAAAAGAAGCTTTTGTATTATTTGAAGGATTATTGTCAAAAATAAAAAATGATTTAATTAAATTTTTATTAAATCTTAATATTGTAGTCTCCTCAGAAGAAAAAACAAATGAAAAAGAGAAAGAGAAAGAGAAAGTCATAGAAAGTAAATCTGATAAAAAAGTTGGAAGAAATGAAAAATGCCCATGTGGTTCAGGAAAAAAATTCAAACACTGTCATGGAAATATTTAATTTTTTAAATTTTTTTAAAAGCATTTAAAGCTTTTGATCTGGCATCCTCATGTTTTACAATCGGATAAGGATAATCTCTACCTAATTTAAATTTTTCATCATTTAGTTCCCAAGGTTTGTGAATAAATTTTTTTGATAAATTTTTTAATTCAGGCACCCATCTTTTAACGTATTCGCCTTCTTTATCGAATTTTTCACCCTGTAGAATTGGATTAAAAATTCTAAAGTATGGTGCAGCATCTGCCCCGCAGCCTGCAACCCACTGCCATCCTGCAACATTACTAGCCGGGCTATAATCTAACAAACAGTTTCTGAAATATTTTTCACCTTCTTTCCAATTAATTAATAGGTGTTTTACTAAAAATGAGCCAACTATCATTCTAACTCTATTATGCATCCAACCAGTAGAATAAAGTTCTCTCATCCCTGCATCAACTATTGGATATCCAGTTAGTCCTTTTTTCCATGCGTTTAAAAATTTAGAATTTTTTTGCCACGGAAATTTATCAAATTTTTTGGAGTAATTACCTTTTAACATGTATGGGAAATGATTTATTAATGAATAATTAAATTCGCGCCAGCCGATTTCTGTTAGAAACTTTGAGGTTCCAATTGTTTTTGATTTTTTTTTAATACATTCATCCCATATTGTTTCAACATGAAGTTGGCCAAATTTTATAAAAGGAGACAATTTAGATGTGCCTACTATGTTTGGAAAGTTTCGCCCTTCAGAATAGTTCGTTATTCTCTCTTTAATAAAATTTTGCAATTCTTTTAAAGCATGTTGTTCACCTGGATTCCAAATTTTTTCAAAATTTTTAAACCAATCTTTTTTAGGCAATATCTTTTCCGCATTAATACAATTTTTAAAATAATTTGTTTTACTTTTACATTTCTTAATTGTTTTCTCATTTGATGGTATCTTTTCAGAGAAAAATTTTTCTGCTGTTCTCCAAAAAGGGGTGAACACCTTGAATGGAGTTCCATCACCTTTTTTTACTTCATCGATTTCATTAAGAGCATTTCCTTTAAATCTTTTATGATAGATATTTTTATTTTTAAAAATGTTTAATAAATATTCATCAAATTTCAAATAATCTGGCTCATAAACCTTATTCCAATAAATTGCAAAGTCTTTTTTTTTTACCAAAGAGTCAAAGAAATTTTTAAATGAATGAGTTTCGATTATTTCAAGAGAAATGTTTATTTGATTAAGCTTCTTTTTAAAATTTATTAGCGATCTATTTAACCACCATTTTTGAGCCTCTTGATCACTATATATATCTTTTTTGTAAAGATAAAAAACTACTACTTGATTATGTTTAGTGGTGGCCTCAATTAACCCATGATTTTTTATAAATCTAAAGTCATCTCTTAGCCAAAATAATCCTATCTTTTTTTCCATCTTAAAATAATTATCAGATTAATTTTTGTTTTTCGATGTGTAAAACTTGAGTGTGGTGGCCTTGGTAAGAATCGCACTTACGACACATACCTTTTCAGGGTACTGCTCTACTACTGAGCTACAAGGCCTAGAATCTAAAAGTAATTCTACCTTTAGTTAAATCGTATGGTGTCATTTCAACCATTACATTATCTCCAGCTAAAACTCTTATTCTATTTTTTCTCAGTTTCCCAGCCGTATGAGCTAAGATTTCATGATTATTTTCTAGTTTAACTCTAAACATAGCATTAGGTAAAAGTTCTGTTACTTTTCCTTTAAATTCTAAAGTTTCTTGTTTTGCCAATTATTTTACCTTTTTTAATCTTATTTTTACAGAGTTAGCATGACCATCCAAATTCTCATACTTTGCTAAATTTATAACCGATGCACCTAATCTTTCAATACCTGTTTTTGTTATTTTTATTAACGAATGTCTTTTTAAAAAATCGTTAACTGACAAACCTGAAGAAAATCGTGCTGAACCAGAAGTAGGTAGAACATGATTAGGTCCTGCCAAATAATCACCGATGGCTTCAGGTGAAAATTTTCCAATGAATATTGAGCCTGCGTTCTTAACATCTTTAATTAATCTATTATTAAATGCAGTGCATAATTGTAGATGTTCTGGTGCTATTATATTAATTATCTCTGAAATTTTATTTTTTTTATTAGTGTATATTGCTAATCCAAATTTTTTTAAGCTTTGAAAAGCAATTTTTTTTTTTGGTAAATTAGCTAATTGCTGTTTTAAATTTTTATTAACTGAGCTTATCAATTTTTTATTATCTGTAATTAAAATTGATTGCGCATAAATATCATGCTCGGCTTGAGCAATTAAATCTGCGGCTATTAATCTTGGATCGGAATATTTATCACCAACGATACTAACTTCTGAAGGTCCTGCCACCATATCAATACCTACATCTCCAAATACCTCTTTTTTAGCAAATGCTACAAAAGCATTTCCAGGTCCAACTATTTTATCAACTTTCTGAAAGTTTTTTGTGCCATATGTTAAAGCAGCGATTGAATGGGCTCCTCCAGTTTTATAAATTTTTTTTACTCCACATTTTTTAGCTGCATAAACTACCGCTGGATTAATTTTTGAGTCTAAAGATGGTGTCGTTAAATATATGTTTTTTACTCCTGCTACGATGGCTGGAATACAATTCATCAAAACGGTACTTGGATAGCTTGCTATACCACCAGGCACATACACTCCAACTTTATCTATTGATGAGTATTTATAAGAAAGTTCGTTATTATACTTATCCTTAAATTTAAAATTTAAAACTTTTTGATTTGAGTGAAATTTTTTAATTCTTGTATAGGCTAAATCTAAAGCTTTTTTTATTCTAATATCTGTTTTTTTGGCAATTTGAATAATTTCTTTATTTGAAAAAAAAATTTTATTAGATTTTGTTTTTATCTTTGAATATTTTTTTTCATATTTTAAAACAGCCTTATCTCCATTTCTTTTTACGTCTTGAATTATCTTATAAACCGAGGAAGCTACATTTTTTTGAGTAGATTTTCGTTTATTTAAAAAAACCTCTAACGCTTTAGGAGCTCCATTTTTATTATAATTAAAAGTTTTAAGCATTATATTACTTGGTGTTTTGGTTTGTTTTTAGTATCCCAGGCCTCCCCTTGATCATCTAAAGTCACCTCAATGACTTCTGTAATAATTCTAATGATAGAGTCTCCAGCAAAAGTTATCTTCATTTCATAGTTATTATCAGGCATCTTAATAGTTTCAAGTGCTAGAAAGTCCAAGAAATTATCTTTTTTTTTCTGATTAATATTTTTTGAGAATACTTTTAAGACATTATCGAATTTCAAAACTGTTCTTATTCGCTTATTTTTTCTAAAAACTCCTTTTTCTACATCTTCCCACATAAAACGATTCAATTGCATAAGAAAAATCTTATTTTTTTTTAGATTAGCAATATCAGCAACGCTCAAGATCGAGTCTTGTAGGTGAGCTGATACAACTTTTATATCTTCCTCAGTTTTTGCAATTAATTTCAAATTTTTAACTATCATACGACTCTTTTAATTTCTGCTTTACAATTTTTTAATTTTTTTTCTAAAAACTCATAGCCTCGATCAAGATGATAAATTCTATTTATTATTGTTCTATTTTCAGCAACTAATCCTGCTAAAACTAAACTTACTGAAGCTCTCAAATCAGTTGCCATTACTTCTGCTCCGGTTAATCTTGTGGGGCCATTAATAATTGCAATTTTATTGTTTGTTTCTATTTTTGCCCCCATTCTATTTAATTCTGGAACATGCATGAATCTATTTTCAAATATGTCTTCTTTTATTTTAGAAGTGCCTTCTGCTTGAGTTAAAAGAACCATTAGCTGAGCTTGAAGATCAGTAGGAAATCCAGGATAGGGTTTTGTTGAAATATTAATTTTTTTCAAATTTTTATTATTAAGAATGGTAATTGAAGATTTATTTTTTTTAATTTTGACACCTATCTTTTTAAGTGTATTTATTTCTGTTTTTATTATTTCGGGATTAATTCTATCTATAGTAATCTTCTTGCCAACTAAGGCACTTGCAATTAAATATGTCCCAGCTTCAATTCTATCGAACATAACTTCATGATTAATCCTAAGTTTTTTATTGATACTTTCATTAATAATTATAGTTCTTCCGGAAAATTTAATATTGGCTCCTAATTTTATTAAAAATGATATTAAATCTTTAATTTCAGGCTCAATAGCACAATTTTTTAAAATTGTTTTTCCTTTTGCATTAAATGCAGCCAATAAAGCGTTTTCAGTTGCTCCAACTGAAATAGATGGAAATTTTATTATTGAACCTTTTAATCCTTTTTTTGCTTCAGCTATTATATATCCATTCTTAATTTTAATTTTTGCACCCATTTTTTTCAATGCAAACAAATGTAGATCAACGGGTCTGGTGCCTATAGCACAGCCACCAGGTAGAGAGACTTTTGCTTTTTTATACTTTGTTAATAATGAACCAAGAACTAACACTCCGGCTCTCATTGTCTTAACAAGTTTGTAGGGAGCTAAAGTATTAATTTTATTATCACTATTAGAAACTTCTAAAATATTTTTTTTTTTTAATACTTTAATCTTAAGACCAATAAATTCCAAAAGTTCAACCATTGTAAAAATATCTTTCACTAATGGAATGTTTTGTAGTTTGATATTTTTACTTAGAATACATGCTGCTAAGATAGGTAATGTTGCATTTTTAGAGCCTGATATAGAAATTTTTCCATTCAGATTTCTCTTTCCTTTAATTATGAGTTTTTGCATTTAAGAATTTAAACTTTTGGCAGCGTAACACCTTTTTGCTTCATGTATTTACCTTTTCTTTTAGCATAGGTAACATTAGGTTTTTCATTACCTTTAAGAAAAACAAATTGAGCAACTCCTTCGTTAGCATAAATTTTTGCAGGCAAAGGAGTTGTATTTGAAAACTCCAATGTAACATGACCTTCCCAACCGGGTTCTAAAGGTGTTACATTTACAATGATCCCACATCTGGCGTAAGTTGATTTGCCAAGACAGATAACTAAAACATCATCCGGAATTTTAAAGTATTCAATAGTTCTAGCTAAGGCAAAAGAGTTAGGTGGAATAATGCATTCTTTACCAACCTTTGTAACAAAACTCTCTTTTTTAAAAATTTTAGGATCCACAATCCCAGAATTTACGTTTGTAAATATTTTAAACTCATTGGAAACCCTCGCATCATACCCATATGAGGATAAACCAAACGAAATTTTGCCTTTTCTTACTTGTTTGCTTACAAAAGGCCTTATCATGCCTTTTTTTGAAGCTGCGTTTTTAATCCATTTATCTGAAAGAACTGCCATTTTTTTTATTCTCTTTTTTAGTCTTTTTTCTTTTTTTTAAATTTTTTTTTAGAGCAGCTTCCCTACTTTTAATTAGGGAATCTTTTTTCTCAAAAGATTTCATTAACGATTTAGTTTTTATCCGGATTAGTTAAGTCCTCAAGCGTTATAGGTTTGTCAATATCATGCATCATTTCTTCCTTGGACTCTTTTGGGCTATTAGTAGCTCTTTTTGCTTTTCTTTGTTCTATTCGTGCTTTTCGTTTAGCTTCTTTTTTCATAGCCTTATCGCCACGAGTAGATTTGTAATCATAGTGAATTCCCATAACAAATATCCCTTCATCAATTTTTAAATTTACTTCTTGAGCTAGTTTTTTGCAACCCTCTTGATTGTAGCTTCTGTATAATTATAAATAATACAGACAAAATTACGGCAACTAGTACATCCTGAAGTGGAGAGGCATTAGGAAAACCATAGTTCCATAAAATTACTAAAAACAACCATGCTAGCCAATTAATTTTTTGCTTCATCAATATTGCAACCTTGTTCTGTGCATTTTTTACCAGAATTAATATTATTGAAATAATCTAAAGCTCTTACAGCTGTCATCATATGATTTTTGTAAATATTTAAATATCCATTTAAACTATCTGATAATATTTTAGCTTCGTTCATCATTCCTAGTCTGACTAAATTTATAAGCATCATTGCATTTCCATTTGGAATAGTATTGTCGCCAATATCAATTGGATTAAAAAAAATATCATTATTATCTTTTTGATTTTTCTGAAATATATTCTTTTCTTTTACATAAAATTTTGAAAAAGCTTCATCGCTTAATATATTTGCATAATTTTTATATTTGAAATTCATCGTTTTATCCGAGAGATCGAGCAATGCGCTAATTAAAAAAGCATAATCTTCTAAAAACACAACTTCTTTAAAATAAGAATGTTGAATATTTTTTTTTAAATATTTTTCTTCAATAATTGAAAAAAAGTTTTCCGCTAAGTTTAGATATTTTTTTTCAGGTAAAATTTCATGAGCTGCGATTAAGGAACTGACCCACAAACAATTTAAATCAAGCTGAGATTTATCATCAAAAAAAGGTTTTTTTCTTTTTTTTCTTATCTCTAAAACCATCTCTTTC
>VMHT01080722.1_pt1 | contig 14044 bp, 7 predicted proteins | sample 4693611 | NCBI WGS metagenome assembly VMHT01 (sample SAMN12280063, study PRJNA550983) | marine metagenome | isolation source: seawater sampled from same location over 5 years 0.02-0.2 micron viral filtrate | place: USA: collected off the coast of southern California halfway between the port... ... | reverse complement strand
TTAAACATATATTATTATATTTAAAATCAGGGAACTCTTTTTCAGCTACTATTTTCAGTTTTTTATACGCTTCAGGATATAATCGATTAGCAATTCGATCGATTACAGGAGGATTTTTTGTAAAATAGCTACGAGTTTTACCGAATGTTATACTTTCAGTCAAAAAACCAATATAATTCGCAACTTTCTTTTTTCCTGTTTTTGTTTTACCTTCAAGTATACACGTTTTTTTTACTAGTTTTCCATTTATTTTTTTTATATAATTTAAATCGATACCTGGAGCATTTGGACGTTTTCGAGTTCGTTTTATTTTTTTAGGCAAACTATTTATTATATCACGATACATATAAATTATACATCTATATTTGTTTCACTTTCTTTTTTTCGTATTTTTTCTTTTCTTTTTCGACAACTTTTTATTATGGCGTCAATAAATCCATTATGTTCGCAAGAAGAAGCCCCAGACATTTCACTATACATGGTTATCATTATTAAAATAAAATTGGCAACGTAACTGACATTAGTTTTAAAATCATCTGCCTCACAATCCATTTCATAATTATTAATAGTATCATATAAAAAACTCGCATTATTACTCATTTATTATATTATAATACTATATTATAAAAATGCCGATTTTAGTTGTAAAAAATGAAAGTGGATTAAGTGAAAGAGTGGAAATCGAACAAGCTTTGCCAGCACAACCGATTTATTTAAAAACTATTTCGTGGAGTTACGACCCAGCTAGTTTAACAGCTTTAGCTTTTCATTTACCTAATGCTGTTGGTGGAAGTGATAAAAGTGGATATAATAATGCTGAGAGAAGTTCAAATAATGATAATAAAAGAATACATACAATTAACGCTAAAATAGATTTTATAGATAATTTTGACGCTAATAATACAGCAGGTCAAGGAGGAATGATATCTATACCTGTTAATGCGATGGCTAGCGGGCATATATTTTGCGATTGGGAATTTTTACCTTCAGTAAATATATCAAAATTAATAGACCTTAATTTTTTTATAGGTCAAGAACCATTGTTTCCTAAGCTAGAAACAGGAGATAAAATGTATTTTCAATTTGTATTTTCATACGGAACTAATGAAAGAATATAAAAAGAGGGGTTAAGATTTTCTTAAGAGAATTAATTCCCCCCTCAGCAATGTTATTAGGAAAAAAGTTTATATAAGAAAAAAACCGATTTTCTTATATAAATTTAAATATAAATCTATAGTATATGCCGAGTGATACACCGCCAGTGGGATACGAATATGTTTTTGGAAAACTTAATAATAAAGAAGGAGACCCAATTTATCAAGTTTTAAGGAAAACTAGTAATGGACGTCTAATTGTAAGAGCTGTTGAAGGAACAACAATAGCTCAAGGATATAAAAATGTTGTAAAATGGATAGCTATAGAAAGAAATAAAAATCCAGATATAATTACAAAAAATGATGCTTTTGATAATTTTTATGTTGATAATCCACAAGCACAAGAAATTATCGCACAATACGACCCAGAAACAATAAGATATAATGATGAAGATGTATTAATACAATATAGAAAAACTTTAACAGAACAAAAAGAAGCCACAACAAATATAAGAACTGGAACTAATTTTGTTAAATTATATGGAGGAAATAAATCCACTACTATGGGTGATATTTATAATTTATATAAAATTGAAAATACAGAATACGGCGACGTTGTAGCTTTAAGAAATGATAGAACAGGAGAAATTTTAGCTATGGGTAGAAAAGAAGTTGGTAGATGGTTGTATGAAAATTACACACAAAATACCAGAAATAGAAATTATTATTCGATGAGACAAGAAGTATATGATTTAGCCTCAGGCACAGGCACAGAATTCCAAAATTCACAATATGATAATGACCCACAAGCTTGGAAAGATTTAAGAAATAGATTTAATACAGAATATACAGACTCTAGAGGAGACTGGTGGCAAACTTATGATAAAGACAGTTTTCCTTTTGGCAAAAATAAATCTACAACAAATCCAAATTTAAATATTCATTTATCTACAGGCAAAAAACAAATACCTATGTTAGTTGATGATGAAAAAGGAATAGTTATTGCTAAAGGTAGAGATGATGTTAAAAGATGGCTACAATATGATGGCAGTGACCCTAGTAATACAAATATGGCAAGAAATTTTTATAATCCAGATTCCAAATATAGAGATTTTTGGATAAGTGCGGGAACACATGGAGCTGACACTTTTGATACAAAAGATTTAGAAGAAGAATATATTAAGGAATATTTAGATGCTGATGTTGAAAATAAGTGGAATGCTCTTGAGCCTAGCGGTTACGCCTATAATTCACAATTTGATATTATTAAAAGTTTTGACAATGGGAAATATAAAATTATTTCTTCTAACTGGGCTAGCGCTCAATCAGGCAAAAAAAGTGAAGTATATATTTTAGATGATAATAATAATATTATACCTTGGGACAGTGATAACTATTTTAGATTTATAACAGAATCAGGTATTAAGGCAGATGACAAACTTTATACAGCTATAACTGATTGGGCGTATTTTGTTCAATACGAACCAGATGAAAACACGGGTTTTAATGTTCAGCCTATTTTTGATAAAAAAGGAAGAATAACCAATGATTTAACAGCTGAAGATTTTCAAAAATGGGCTATTGATGGTGAAGCTAATTATAGTGAGTATGGAGCTGAAATTGTTCAAAATTTTGAAAATGGTGTAGTATATATCAAAAATGATACAACAGGAACAAAGAATTTTTATTCAGTTATACCTACAGAATTTTCAGGTAACGTAGAAAGAGTAGGACTATCTACCAAGGCACAAGTAGGAGAAACTTTAGACGAAATGATTAACTGGGTAGAAACAAATCCAATAGATAATAATTATATGAAAAATTATGAAAGATACGATTATAGTCAAATTTATAATGATGGTGTTGAAAGATATTTTGAAAATCAAGACGACCAAGGAAATACAAGATACGGAGGACTTACACCAGAACAATTATTTTATTATAAAAATCAAATGTATCCACCTGATAATGGTAGTAGTTTTGATGATAAATTAGCCATTATTTATAATAGTGATACTGACAATTATGATTATTATATGACTGGTGAAGTTGAAGGTAAAAAATTCGACCAATTAGAAAGTATTAACGAGGAAGAAGCTTATTGGTATCTAGTTGATAAAAAAGAGTATACAGGAGAAGATGGTATGTTAAACAATTTGAGAGACCAAGGTATTCCAGATTATTGGAATAGACTAGAAACTACTTATAATCAAACTTATGATACAAATATTTTACAAGATGATAAAGGAAATAGATTTTATGTTGATGAAGATAATCGAGGAAGAATACAAGCCTATTTACTAGATGATAGAGGATACAGAAAAAATAGCTATACTTATACTTTTAATAAACTTGGCGACCAATGGATGGCGAGTGTTCCAGACCATACTTTTGAAGGTTCAAAAATCAGTTTAGTAGAATCTAATTGGACTGATGAAGAAGTCGAAAACGCTATAGGTGAAACAAAAGGCGAAAGAATTTGGAATCCATTTGACAAAACACCAGTTGAAGAAACTGATAATATTATTAATCTAGGTTCAAAAGATAATCCAGACATTTTTCAAATTTTTAAAGATGATACAGGCGAAGTTAAATTACAACAATTAGACGAATTTGGTAGAGTTGTTGATGGTGAAGTTTATTCAGTTCAAAATAGAGGAGATGGTTGGAAAAATACAGGTTTTGAAATTATTAGCGATATTGATGGAACTAGTATATATCAGTATGATAACGACCCAGCAGAAGAAGAATTTTTTAATCAACAATCTAGTTTAATTAAAGATGATGAAGACTTTTTCTTTAAAAATGAAAAATACGAACAAAATTATACAGACCCAGAAACAGGTATATCATATGATTTTTTTAGAAATGATAACGGAAAAACTTATGGTGTAGCCGTTGATGAAGAAGGTGATTTAATACAAAATTATCAGGAAGATGGAGAATCAGGATTATATTTATATGAAGTTAAATTAGGCGACGAAGGTTCATACAGATTAGATAGAAAAAAAATTGTAACAGGAGACCCTGAAGAATTTGATTTAATTGGAACTGATTGGGATAAAGACGAAAACGGACTAGATGATGATGAAGGAGAAAGCGACGCCTCTTTTACAGTTCCTTGGAATGAAGTCGATAAAGTTGTTAAATCTAAAGGTGGTGGTAACGCGATTGAAAGAAAATATTTTAACCCTAATTTAATTATGGATGTTCAAGGTAAAGAAAGTTTTTTTCATATTACTGAAAATGAAGATGGAACAGACACTATTTACAGAGTTAATAAAAGTGGATACAGAATTGATAGAGATAAAAATTTTAAATTTATACCAGACAGAGAAAACCCATATAAATATTATAATATTGAAGTTGAAGAAAATGGAGTTTTTACTAAAATTGAAGATGTTAATGGAGATAACGAAAGATACGATAGAGAACATATTGATAATGTTTATACTAATTTGTATATGGTAAATGATAATTTTTATGATGAAGACAAAAGAAAACAGGCTTGGTTTGATAGTGAAGATGATCTTGTAACTATTAATAATGAAAAAGATTTACGAAATTATGTTCAAAGATATTTAGACGCTATGGGATACGAATTTGACCAAAGCTTCATGGAATATATTCAAAGTGAAATGATGTTAGAATTAGCTGGAAATTACTCAGGAGATGGCAGTTTAGGCAAAGTATGGACTACTAAAGATATTGTAGCAACTTGGGATGATAATCGAGAAAGATGGATGGAAAATGATGAAAATAATTACGAGGACGCTAATACTGGTGTTATGGATGAAGACCAAGCCAGAGATTGGATTTACCACAGATTAGGCACAAAATTTGATACAAAATATACAGACGAACAAAGATACAGAATCGCAGGAGAATTAGCCGAAGAAATATTAGCCGATAGTTTTGACAGAGATGCTTGGGGAAATATAACAGCCTCCGTAGTTGATGAGTATTTAGACGAAAAATCAACTAAGTATTATGATGATTTAGCCAACGACGAACAAACAAGATTTAACTCTTTAGCAGAATTACAAGATTATTATTTTCAGTTAGAAGAAGAACAAGGAAATGTTTTAGGATACCAAGGTTCGCAAAAATTGATTACAAATTTATGGAACTCAAAAAGAGGAGGTCAAATTACCCAACAAGAAGCTCAAGACGCATATATGAACGCTTTTAGAGACCAAGAGTTTTTAAATCAAGAAAAATTAGACGCACAATACCAAGAAGATTGGAGAACTATTGATAAAGATAAAGCTATTATTTTTGGAGAAAGTTTTCATATGATATATGATGATGGACAATGGATTGCTATAAATATGAATAATGAAAAAGTATTATTCCCTGACCAAATACCTCAAGAATATATCGAAAAGGCAGAATCAGGCGACTACGGTCAATTTTCACCTACACAATATATTAACGCATATAATTGGGCAGCTAATACAAATCACGATGCTGGAGACTTTTTAAGATTTACGAGAAATGGTATTAATTTACCTCCTCTTGATTTTGATGAACCACCCCCTGGGATTAATGAATATTATAATGAAATTAGATTAGAAGATGAAAAATCACAGAATATTTTTGATAAATTTACCCATATACCTGTAAATGATCTAAAAGAATCTATGAAAGACGTAGAAGACAGAAAAAAAACAGATATTGACCAATTATTTAAAGATTTAGAAAACCAAGAATTTTCTTCAAAAACAATTATAAAACTTATTAAAGATGATGTAGGAATAGCCTTTGGCGAACCTGTAAAAAATCAAGATGAATTAGCACTACCAACAAAAGTAAAAGAAATATTTTATAATAGAGAAGAAACAGAAATATTTATTAGAAGTTTTTTAAAAGGAAATCAAACAAAAGCCTCTAACCACGCCTTACAAAGCTACATATATGATATTCGAAACGATGGATATTTTGATGAATGGCTACAAGCTAGTAAAAATGAAGGATATTTAAAAAGCTACGAACAATACAAATACGAACAAACACAAGGATTTTGGGAAAAATTTGGAAAAAATATTAAAACAGCTGGAGCAGTTGGAATGACTTCACTTTCAGCTTTGTATACAGTTGTAAAAGCTGTAGATGTATATTTAAGAGCAACTATTTTAAACTCGATAATTGTAGATATTGCTTCACAAGCACCAAATATTAGAGCTGTTAATACATTAGCTAAAATGAATACAAATGGCATGCGAAAATATCAAGCACTCGCCAGAGGAACATATCCAACTTTTGGAGAATTAATAACAAGAAATATAGGAACACCTAATGTAGCCGTCAGGTCAAAACAACATGTAGAACAAGCTGGAAATTTATTAGACCCCAGACACGATAATTACAAAAATCAATTAAACAAGATTTTTAGAAAAAATTTTAAACAAAAAATGACTATACAAAATGTTAAAGATGTAGCAGCCAATAGAGAAACATCAAGAGTCCAAGGTAAAGCCAGATTTGATAAATGGGATTATTTAACAAGACAAACTAATCAATGGATACAAAACGAAAATTTAGCGCCAGCTACAGAAAGAACTTTTAGAATAGTATCAGCTTTAATATCAGCAAATATAAAATTATACAACTCAAACCCAGAATTACAATTATCCAACAGTGATTTAATGAGTTTATTAGCAAATCAAGAAAGATTTTACGGTTTTAAAGGAACAATGGCACAAAATAGAATATTTTTTTTCGCAAGAGAATATCTACACGACCGCGAATTAGAAATCAATAGAAAAGAATTAACACCAGATAGCCCACTTTTTTGGGATAATATTTTAAATGTTTTAATTAAGACTTTTCATATTAAAATACCAGATGATTTTGGAAGACCACGATATAAAATGAGTCCAGCGGAAAGAATGGAATATACTTGGAAATTTACAAATAAATATATATTTAAAGAAAGTGCCGATTGGAAAGATGGCGTAGATTTTTTTGATTTAACTGAAGAAGGTAAAAGAGAAATCGATTATTTTAATAAAAGAATTAAGGATATAATACAAAATCCAGATGCTAGAGAAGAAAGAGGTATTAGATTAGCAGAAGAATTAGAAGGTAAAATTTTACAAGTTAAACAAGAAGGACAAGGAAATAAAGCATTAGAATTTTATTATACTAATGTTTTACTTGACCAAAAAGACGGAGAAGGACAAACGTTTTTAAGAAGATTTTTAGGAGGAAAAAGAGCAGAAGAATGGAAACAAAAATGGATAGATGAAAATCAAAATAAGTTTTTTAGTGATACAATTCCGCAAATTATGGAAAGATTCCAAAAATCAGTCGATAATAAAAATTGGTGGCAAAAAAGACTCGATAATACAGGAGAAATATTTGATTGGAGTTTAGGGTTTGCTGTTCCTAATTTATTTTGGAAATTTATTGGAACACCTTTATTATTAAAAATAGGTGAAAATAATCCAACAGCACAAAAAGTAATTATTGGTGCTATGGCAGGTGCTACAGTTTTATACCCAGCTTATCAAAAAGTATCAAAACAATTATTCGAGCCAACCAACGAATATAGTGACGTAGTGATTAAAACATTAGCAGATATTATCCAGATTACAAATACCACAGAAGTTCAGGAACAATTATCACAATGCCCAATTAATTTACCCGAATATCCATGGTTAGATTATGCCCAAGAAAGTCAAAAAAGAATACCTTATATTACAAATAAAAGTCAAATTAGATTACAAGATACTAAGGAAGTTGTAGTCGAGAATTTAAAAATGAAAAAACATAATTTACCAATATGTTTAGCTAGTTCCTATTTAGCTTTAAATATGACACAATGGAAAAAACAGATTGAAGATGATAAATTAAGCGAACCAGTTGTAGATTATGTTAATAGAACTTATAATATAACTAAACAAGATGTTAAACAAATGCCCGATACAGTTAAAAAAGATACACTATTAAATATTTTTAATATTGTTGTAAATAATAAAAAATTTATTGAGCCAAGAATTACATTTATAGGATATTGTTTAATACAAACAATTTTTCAGTATAATGAAAGGTTTAATTTTATTAGAGAAAGAAACGCCTATTTTGATTTAATAATTGAAAATTTTTTAAATATTATACCTCAAACAAATTTAAAATTAGTCAAAGGTTTATCATTTGGTGGAGATATTACAATTATAAATAGAGATAAAATCGCACAAATTTTAACAGAAATGGCAAGAACTTATCCAATTAAAACAGATATTGATAGAGATTTTGGTGAAGGACGTGTTAATGATTATACGAGAATAATTGATTGGATACGAACAAGTTTAACCAGAATTAAAAACGATTTTCTTCCTAAAGAAAGATTACAAGATATTTTAGGAAATGAAGCCTTAATGAAATTAACCTACGATTTAGGTATTGATTTTAGTGGAAGTTTTGAAAATATTAACGATTTAACTTCTTTACTCTATAGAAGTTTTGAAGATTTTAAAGCCACTGATACTTTTTTAAAAAATGCTTTAGTTAAATTACTTGATGTAAATATAGAACCAAGACAATTATTTGATGTTTATAACAGTGATATTTTAAATCCCAAACAATTACTCTTTAATTCCCTAGCTAGTCAGCCTGTATATCAAATCGAAATTTTAAATTTTCTTCCTATAACAGGATTTGTAGTGTATGAAGCCGGAACGGACTCTTCTATACCAATAGAAAATAGATTAAAAGAGAGTGATATGAGTGGTTTTCAAGAAAAAGGGGGAACTGAAAATGTAAGAGAAAACGTTCCCCCTCCTTTTTCAAATATTCCAGAAGACAGCAATGTTTTAGGGGAAAATGAACAAGAAATAGACACGGACGCCGAAGACCTTGCTGACCTCCCAGAGATGAAAAATGAAGATTTTGAAGATGAAGAAATTGATTTGGACGCGCAAGATGAAGAAGAAGAAGACAGTGATATTATAGACTGGGACGAAACAGATATTAGAGACGATGATGAAGAAGAAGGTATTGAAGATTTAGAACAAGCTGAGATAGCCGCTGACTATGGAGATTGGGATAAATTATTACAAAATATACAACAATCAAGCGACATCTATAGAGATGGAAATATAGATTTTGAATTTAAAGATAATACTTTAGTTTTGAGAGGAACTCAAGCGCCGACATCTATGGCTGGGGCAAAAGAATGGCTAACTAATGTAAATTCGAAATTAGTTGTATTTGAAGAGGCTCAAGACGATGATGTTAAAGTCCATCAGGGATTTTATGATAATTTTAAAAAGATATATGAAAGTAAAGAATTTAAGAAAACTATAGAAGAACATATAAAAACTGGAAAACCATTGGATATAACCGGACATTCAAGAGGTGGTATGACCGGAACTCTAATAGCTTTGGCACTTAATCAAAATTATCCAGAATTAAAAATAGGCGATATAAACATTTTTTCGAGCGCCCATGTAGGAAATCAAGCCTTATACGACAATATAAACGCTGAAATGATTAATATAAACGCTTGGAGTGTATTTGGAGACCCTGTGGTTCATTTAAACTTTGGAAAAGACTACGGTGATTTTAAAGAAAGAATATATATAAATGGCGAAAAAGAAGAAACCGAAGGGTATACAGAAATCGAAAAAAGACCAAGAAATAAAGAAAATGATATAGATTTAGCCTTTACTAAAAAACTTATAAATAAATTTTATAATCAAAATGATAGACACGGTATTAATCACGTAAAAGATTTATTAACACCAGAAAAAAAACAATTACAAATAGAAGATAAAAAAGAAGATAAAAAGAAACCAATAAGATTTAGAAAAATACAAGATAAACCAAAGAAAAGAAGAAAATTAATTTTTAAAAAAAAAGGATACAAAAAAAAACCAACCAAATAACACTGTGGGTTTTTGAAAAGGAGGGGATAATAAATCTCTTAAGAAAATTAATCCCCCTTACTCTTTTGTTTTTAGGAAAATTAATTTTTTAACACGATTTTTTCAAAAAAATATTATATTACATTATATTATATAAAATATGGGTTCAAATGGTCAATTACAAAGTTTAACAAATTCTCCACTCGTTCAGTTGTTTAGTGAAGAAGCAACTATGGGTGATCTATTATATAGTCAAGCACCTTCTATGATTCCAATTTCAAAACAAAAATACGAATTGGATTTTCCATCTACCGCGGGTTTAAACAAAACTTTAAATTTAAATTTATTGCGAGTTGGTATTATTTCCGGTATTACACTTAAATTAAGATTTAAAGGACATAGGATTAGTAATACTGGAGCGGATTTAAGTTCAAGTGTTGGTGGAGCTATTAACGCTATTAAAGAAGTATCTCTTAATACTCATAATAAAAAAATTATCAGGATGACTGGCGATTATATACAACAAAAATTCGCTAGACTTGAGGCTCAAAAAGGTGCTCTAGTAAAAGAAATGTGTCAATACCATGGTATTATACCTGATATGTATGACGCCGAACCTTCTTCCGCTAATTACGGAAAAGTTGGAGGAAATGGAACTGATTGGACTCAATGGGGTGGAGCAACTACTACAACATCGGCAGGAAGTGAAAATTATGCCTATTCTACTTGCTATTTATGGCTTCCATTTGCTTGTTTTGATGATAGTCAAACTTACCTTGATTCTCAATTTTTAGAAAATTTGGTTTTAAATATACAATTTAATCCATCTACTTCTATTTTTGAAGGTGCTATTCTTGAAAATCAATGTGTTCTAGATACTGCCAACTGTAAATGTATTGTAAATTACTATGATATGAATCAAAATACTTACAAAGCTTACCAAAAAGCTAACTTTAATGTAGCAAATAATCAAAATCTTAATTTAGTTCTTGAAGATGTATATCAAGAAAAAACTGCTACAACTGTAGCTTTAGAAAACGATAACGCGGCTACAGCTAACCGTGTAGGAACAGCTAAAGTAGAGTTAAACTGTAGAAATCTCATTAAATCAATTTATTTAAGAGCTACAAAACCATCTACTCAATCCGGTTTAGAAGGTGTTCCAATCGATGAAGTTAGAGTATTTTTAAATGGTAGGGAATTTTTAAAATTTGATGGACAGGAATTAAAATTATTAAACGCAATGTCTAATAATTCTTCACTTCGTTCCTCACAACTTCAAAACGCTAAAGTTGCCAATGGTTATCACGGTGCTGGTTCTAGTATTAATAATGATAATTTTTACGAACTTCAGTTTTCTATCGACCAAACTCACGCATTTAGTTCTGCGCTATCTGCTAAAAATTCTGGTAATCCATATGTTGAAGTCAAAATACCAGCGATTGATGGAACTAGCGCAGTTTATCAATTACACTGCCACTGTAATTACTACAGTGTAATTAGTATTTCTCAAGTTAATGGTTCTATCGCTGTTTCTCAAAATCTTTAAATTTTTAAAATGTAGATTTATTTTATTAAGATGTTTAATAATATAAATCCAAATGATAATTATATTACTAATAAATCAGGTTGGGAATTAATTACAAAATATATACCAAAAGATAAAAAAATATATAGTCCATTTTATTGCGATGGAAAAATGAAAACATATTTTAAGGAATTAGGCGTCGATATTATCCATGAAAATGAAGATTTTTTTACAAATTATAAAAAATATAATTTTGATATTATAATTGATAATCCACCATTTAGTCAGCGTAAGAAGGTGTTTGAAAAATTAAAAGAAATAAATAAACCATTTATAATAATATGTTTATCAAGGCTAATTAGTTGTAAATACTTTACTGACTTGTTTAAAGATGATTTACAAATTATAATACCCAAAAAAAGGACAACATTTACTAAATTAGATACAAAAACAGAAAGGTATACTCCTCCTATGGGAACTTTTTATTTTTGCTATAAAATGAAATTTGAAAAAGATTTAATTTTCGTTTAATTAAACACGATTTTTAATAAAAATAATTTTGTTATATAATAATATATATATATAAATGGATAGCGTATTACAGTCATTGAAAATATCACCACTTACTAGAGCTTTAACAAAAAATAATGAAACTCTAGACAAATTTATTTATAAAATGGGTAAAAGTTCTATTCCAATTTCAAAAAATAAATATAGACTTCCTTTTCCCGATACTTCTAATTTTGGTAAAAAAGTAAGATTTAAACTTCATAGGATAGGTATATTAGATAGTTTAATTTTAAAATTTGCTTTTAATATTGGCAAAAATGCTACTCCAGCTACAAAGACAAAAGATACAGTTCCAAAAAAAGGTGGAGCACTAAACGCGATAAAGAGTGTAGCAATTACCGATGGTAAGCAAAGTTTATGTAAAATTGATAAAAATTATATTTTATATTGGTTATCAAAACAACCTTATAAAAAACAATTAATTTATGGTGAAGGTATGAGTATGGGAGGATGTTTGCCTAATAAATGGGATTTTGATGGCAAGCCAGTTTATACTACAAATACAAGTATCCACAGTTTAAATGGCGACCAAGGAACAGGAGGATTTAATCAAAGTTGGGTATATTTACCTTTTCCTTCTTGCGATAGTATTGGCTCATATTTGGATTTATCACTTTTAGACCAAGTTTATTTAGAAGTTGAATTTGATACACAAGAAGAAATGGGTATAAATTATTCTATTGATAATATGTATAGTTATTTACAAGTCCATTATTTAAATATGAATCCCGAACATTATGAAAGCTATCAAAAAACACAATATAAAGAAAATTTAAATTTTGTTCTTCAAGACCAATGGATTTTAGATGATGTAAAACACGAAGTTAGTAATGTAGCCGGCTCTACACTTGTTCCAGTTAATATAGATATTCCTTGTAATAAACTTATAAAACAAATTTTAATTAGAGCTACCGCAAGTATACAAGATAATAGTATTGAAAATAATTTAGCTTTACTTGGTTGTTCGGGAACTGAATCGATTATAAAAGTTGCTATCCATATGAATGGTAGTGAGTGGATGTCTTGGGATGGTTTCGAATTAATGTTAAGAAGGGCAAAAGATGAAACTTTTGGACCACTAATAAATAAATGGAATAAAGGACATAAAGACTGGAGAAAAAGATTATCTGGAATTAATATTGGTATAGAGCAAGCCGCTGATAAAGGAATTTCCGTAGATACAACTACACCTGATACAGGGAATGCTGTAAATAAAGTTGTCCAAGATAGTGATCATATTGATGGCGCTCATTATTATGCCGAAGCAGGTGGAGATTATTTAGATTTAAATTACGATAGACCTACAACTCACACGGTTAATCAAATACACGAAAATGATTTTTTTGTTTTAGATTTTACCATGCCTAAATTTTCAAAAAATTATAATTGTCCTTTTGGTGGAGGCGTATTATTTAGTGCTACAAGTAATCCATATTTGGAAATAACTATAGCCAATCACACAGGAGTAAAAAAGACTGTAAATTACATGGTTCATACAAGTTGTATTCATTATAATGTATGGTCAGTCAATAAAAATAGCGGTCAAATTTTGGTTGCGAATAACAGATAAAAATAATATAGAAGTATTATATAAACAATGGCAAAACAATTAAATGGAAATCCAGTGATTTTTAATGATAGAGTATATAAAGGCGAAAAAGATATTACATTAACTACAAGACACTCGAATACAGGTTTTAAATTTGAACAATTTATAAACGCTCCATATATAATTATGGGTGCTTTTAAAATTATAGAAGAAGACGATAAATTAAAATTTAAAAAATATAATATAGATACAAAAATCTATGACACAAAATTTAGTATTGAAAATTAAATATTTTAAAATAATATAAAGAAAATGGCATTCCAACACGCAACAGTAAATATGGGAGAAATCTCCACCAAACAGATACAATTATCCAATGATATTAAATCATGGGGCACAGGAACTTCAGGAAAACACACTACACTTAGATTTA
>VMHT01189006.1_pt1 | contig 14046 bp, 26 predicted proteins | sample 4693611 | NCBI WGS metagenome assembly VMHT01 (sample SAMN12280063, study PRJNA550983) | marine metagenome | isolation source: seawater sampled from same location over 5 years 0.02-0.2 micron viral filtrate | place: USA: collected off the coast of southern California halfway between the port... ... | reverse complement strand
AAATGCAAAGATCAGGTGGAATGCCAATCATTTTATCAGTTACATATGATGCTGCATAACAATAATATTGAAGGTGAATTAACAATAGAGGAAGCAGACTAATGGCACTAACTAAAGTAGATAAAAGTGTATCAAGCACTCCTGGGATCGTAGATAACAGCGATGCTACTGCAATCACTATTGATAGTTCGGAACGAGTAGGGATTGGTACTACAAACCCACCTAGCAAATTAACTGTTTCTGGAAGTGATGGTGGCAAGGGTATAGAACTCCAAGTAAGTACAGGAAGCGTTCAATATTTAATGGCATACGATAGAAGTGCTAATGATTATATTGACTTGCAAATAGATGCTGAAAATTTAAGATTTGGTACAAATACTGGTGCTGAAAGAATGAGAATTAATTCTTCTGGTCATTTGTTAATAGGAACTACTTCAGCAGTAGCAGATTCAAGATTAAGAGTTGTAAGTTCTGGAAGCAGTGCTAGTGAATACACATGTGAAATGGGCTCTGCTGATGGTACTACACAGTTATTAATTAGAAGTGATGGTGCATTTTTTACAGGAACAGATAGTAATTCTCCTTTTAATAGTGCGGGTGCATCCGCTAATGTGCAAGTTTTAAGTAATGGTGCTTTAACTAGAGTTAGTTCTTCACGAAGATATAAACAAGATATTACAGATGCCACATGGGGTTTAGATGAAGTAAAACAATTAAGACCTGTTACTTTTAGGTCTAATAGAACAGATGAATTATCTGACCCTAATGTTCATGGCGGATTTATTGCAGAAGAAGTACATGATATAGGCGGATTAACTAGCTTTATAGGTTATGATGAAAATAATGAAGCTGAAACTTTACATTATGGAAATATGGTTTCTTTATTAACAAAAGCAATCCAAGAACAACAAGCTATAATAGAAGATTTACAAACACAAATTAACGAGGTAAAAAATGGCAATTAACTATACATGGGATGTTAAAACTGTAGATGTTAAAAAAATAGACAGCAACGCTGATACTGTCTTTAACGTACATTGGCGATTAAACGCTGAAGATGATGCTAATACTGTAAAAGATATGCAAGGTAATGATATACCTGCTACTGCTTCAGTATATGGTACTCAATCTTTAGATACTTCAGACCTATCAGACTTCACTGCTTTTGCAGATTTAACTGTAAGTGATGTACAAGGTTGGGTTGAAGCAGCTATGGGTGAAGATAAAGTTACAGAAATGAAAACTGGTCTTGATGCTCAGATTGAAGAGTTAGTAAATCCAGTAGTTCAAACAAAAACTATAGGTAGCTAATATGGCAGATAAAATTAGTTTAGACGGTAAGGATTACTACATAGACGAAATGTCTGACGAACAAAAATATCTAGTATCTTTAGTTCAAGAGCAACAAATAACAATTTCTCAAGCTAAAAAAGATATAGACGTAGCAACTGCTGCTAATCAAGTATTAGTAGCACAACTTAAAAATTCTTTAGAAGAAGAAAAGGTAGAAACTAAAGAAATAACATAATGTGGAAATATTTTAGTGAGGATGAACTTAAGTGTAAACACACTGGCATTTGTAAAATGGACCCAGAGTTCATGGAAACCCTTGAAAAAATACGTGAAGAAGTAGGAATTCCGTTTATAATAACAAGTGCCTATAGAGATCCAACGCATCCTATAGAAGCAAAAAAATCACAACCAGGAGCCCACGCAAGTGGCAAGGCTGTAGACATACTTATACGAGGCGCGGACGCCTTAAAGTGTATAGAAGTAGCGTTAAAACACGGTGTAACCGGGCTTGGTGTGAAACAACATGGCGACTCTAGATTCATACATTTAGATACTTTAGAAGCTACTAACACCAGACCAAGACCTTGGGTTTGGAGTTATGAGTGAGAAACACGAACAGAGACTAGAAAAAATAGAAGAAAAACTAGACCGACTAGCAGATGCAGTCGTGTCTATTGCTCGTATTGAAGAACGAGTAGCTACCGTATTAAGGCAAAACGATAGGTTCTTTATTAGAATGGATAAGATAGAACAACGTCTAGATGATGTAGAGTCACAATCCAATGTCAATTCTAATACAGGACGATTCATAGAGAGATTTATGTGGATTGTTGTAGCCGCAGGAATAGGATTATTAGTATATTTTTTACGCACATAGGAGGTATTTATGGCGGATCCAATAACAAACTCAGTAGTAGGTATAGCTGGCAGTGTTCTAAACAAGTTCGTTGCTGATAAAAACCTAAAGATGAAGCTTGAGCATGAGCTCAAGACACAACTACAAACAGCTAATCTTTCACAGATTGAAGTAAATAAAATAGAAGCAGCCAGTAAAAACTGGTTTGTTGCTGGTTGGCGTCCGTCTGTAGGTTGGGGTTGCTCAGTTGCAATGATGGTGCATTTTATTATCTTACCCGTAGGTGAATGGATTGCTGCGTTAGCTGGTGTACAAGTAGATATGCCGGAGTTTGATTTTACTCAATTATCTACCATACTTATGGCTATGCTTGGCATGGCAGGGCTTAGAACTTTTGAGAAACAAAAGAAAGTAGCCAGAGGGGATGACTAATATATGGCGTACTTTAAGTTAGTAAATTTTAACGGTATTGCACCACAAGTCTCCCCTAGATTACTAGGTGAAGGCTTAGGGCAAACGGCAAATAACACAGATCTAGATCGTGGTGTATTGACGCCGATTACTAGCAATAGCACAGTAGCTACACTAAATGCACAAGCTAGAGCTGGTTTGTATAGGTATGATTTTGGTGGTCAAGTTTACAACTTAGAGTTTACTAATGCTGTAAATGTACAACCGGGCCCTGTAGCAGATGATGCTTTTGATCGTTTGTATTGGACTGGTGCTGGCTTCCCACAAATGGGTAGTTCTACACAGCTACTTGCCTCTGGTTCTGGTGCATACCCAAGAAGTTTTTTTAGATTAGGTATACCTGCGCCAACAAGCGCTGCTAGTACAAGTATAACTTCTGGTAGTGATGATGGTACACAGACGCAATACAGTACATCTTATGTATATACTTTTGTATCTGCATTTGGTGAAGAAGGTCCACCGTCGCCGGCGTCTACGGTATTAACAAAAGTAGACGGGCAAACAGTAACTATATCTGGTATGGATACCGCTACTTCTAAAAGTAATACTAATCTAGCTAATAAACGTATTTACCGTTCTAATACTGGCTCTAACACTACTAACTTTCAGTTTGTAAAAGAGGTATCTTTGGCTACGGCAAGTACAACTGATAATTTAAATAATGATGCTTTAGCTGAGATAATACCTTCTACGTATTGGATTGCGCCACCAGATGATGACACTAGTACTTATCCTAACGGACAGATGTTAGGTTTGACTGCTATGGCAAATGGTATCTTTGCTGGGTTTAGTGGTAAAAGACTTTGTTTTTCTGAACCTTTTTTACCACACGCTTGGCCAGTAGCATATCGTATAACACTTGAAGAAGAGATTGTGAGTATAGCTATGGCGGGACAAGTATTGTTTATTGCCACTAAAGGTACACCTTACATAGCTGCTGGTACAGACCCACAGTCTATGAGTGTGATACGTATGGAAGCAGCACAAGCATGTTTAAATAAAGAGTCGCTTGTAGATATGGGTGACTTAGCTATCTATGCCTCACCTGATGGTTTAGTAGGTGCTTCAGGTAGTGATATTGCAATACTAACCGAAGGATTGATTACACCTAAACAATGGCAAGCGCAGTTCTATCCCTCTACAATTAAGGGTTTTCTATGGCAAGGTAAGTACGTAGGACAATACTATACTGGTTCTGCATACGGTGCTTTTATGTTTGATCCCCGAGGTGGTAAGAACGCTTTTACCACAATTAGTTCAATAGCTACCGGTCATGCACAGGGTGGTTTTACTGACCCTGACGACAATGAACTGTACCTTATTGATTATGATTCTGGTGGTGGTAATGCTCAAGTAGAACTTTTTCAAGGTAGTGCTACAAATACTACGCAAACATTTAAAACCGCACAGTTTGTTCTACCTAGACCTACTAGTATGAACTTTGTAAAAGTAGAAGCCGAAGCATACTCTGGCTCTGGTATTACGGTAAAAGTATTTGGTGACGGTACGGAAATATTTGACGCTACAATTACAGCCTCTGGATCCGTGTTTAGTGCAACAGGTTCTGCCCCCACCTCTTTTAGTGCAACAACAATTATGGAACCAATTTTAAGACTACCTACTGGTGTACATAAAGTGTATGAAGTAGAAGTATCAGGTGCGCATACTATAAATGAAGTCTGTATTGGAGAGTCTATAGATGAACTGAGGGCTATCTAATGGCTACTAATGAAACCAAGATACCTTCAATACCACCAATACCTTCAGATGTTGACCCGAAGTTAAAGACTTACTTAAACGCTGTTGATGAAGCATTAAAGGTACGTCTTGGTAGAACAGGTGACCCAAAAGATAGAGCGGTAACTGTAAGGGAACTTATTGATACCGGATTAGCAGAAAACTTCAAAGAAAATCCTTTTGACCCAAACGCTGGGACACCACCTAATACTTTCATACCTACAGAAAGAGTTGATGTTACGATACCACCAGATGTTACTGGGTTTTCAGGTGTAGGTGCATTTCAAAAAATTATTCTTTCTTGGGACCTAGCACAGTTTGGTAACTTTGCTTTTACTGAGGTATGGCGTCATACAAGTAACGACATAGGTAGTGCTATTCGTATTGATACTACTCGAGCCCAAGTATATGCAGACACTGTAGATCTTGATGCAAATTTTTATTACTGGGTTAGGCATGTATCTACTTCTAATGTTGTTGGTCAGTTTACTAGTGGTATCAACGTAACTACTTCTAAAGTTTCTAGCTCAAATGTTACTGATTTTTTTGTTGCAGACTCTATAACTGCAGCTTCTGGTGTCATTGCTGATGCAACAATAGGCACGGCTGAGATAGCTAATTTAGCTGTTACTGGAGCAAAAATACAGAATGCCGCTATAACTAATGCAAAAATAAATGATTTAAGTGCTACTAAAATTACTGCTGGCACTTTAGATGTAGCCGGTAAAGCAGTAAGTGCTACTACGGGGTTTGTAGGAACTACTACTCTTCAATTAACTAACCCTGCGACTCAACCTGGATATTTATATTCGACCTCTACTAATACAAACATATGGTTTCAAACTTTTGGTGCAGCATCACCTTATCATAGAGATTCTTCAGGTGTTCATTTTGGTCAAACTATTACTGATGGGTCTGGTCTTACTTATAGTTTGCCTGCTCTTTTACGTCCTATTGTTCAATTTACCTTTAGACCTGATAATAGTGGTACATATAGTTTTATTTTTGGTTTTGAGTTTTTTGGAGTAGCAGGAAACCATAGAACTGCTGCTTCTGTTACTAGTTTTAGTTCAAATTCTTCTTTTTATGACACTTCAATTACTAACACTAACCAAAATTCAAGTGATTTTGTAGCGGGAGTTAACGCTGATTTCTTACACACTAGGGCCAGATCTTTCTCCTTAACAGCTGGTGTATATTATGTTTTTAATACTTTTGCTTTTATGCACGATATTTTTAAATTTAGCACCACTTCGCCTAGTGTTAGAGCCTTTGTTAGTTCGACAAATTTTAGGAAAGCGTAATGACAGAAGAATTTAAAAACATTATAACTTATGATAAAACAACAGGAGTTATTATGGGGCAAGGAATGACTTACCTACCAAACGAGTTTCCCGAAGGCAAAACTGTAAAAGATATGAAATTCTTAGCGTCTAACGAAGAAATAGTGGTTATAGATAATCTGGTCGACCTTGACTTGTATGAAAAAATACAGCTGCCTATAACTGATACTGTAGTTTTTATTGAAAGGCAACAAAAGGTTGAAAGCACCGAAGACACTTTAGCTATGGTTAGGCAAGACAGAGACAAAATACTTGAAACTACTGATTGGACACAAACTGCAGATAGCCCTTTATCCGACTTAAAAAAAACGGAATGGGCTACCTATAGGCAAGCTTTACGAGATTTACCTAGCACATATAATAAAAATTTAAAACGAATTGAAATAGAGTTTCCACAACCGCCAGAATGATTTTGTACACAGAAGAACAATTAGAAATAGCGTATACTGAGTATCGGAAACTGCATATGAGAAACAATGTGCCGTTTCTTAAAAAAGAAGATTTTAGAGTATTATTTGAATATCTTATGGAGAATACTACATTAGAATATGTATGATATGACTATGTTTGAACTTACGTTAAACGATTTTTATATTGAATTTATAGGTTTTGTACTAACTTTACTAGTTGGTTTAGCTGTAAAAGATTGGGCAGTAGGCTTTGTAAAAGGCGCTACTTTCCGTTTGACGTCTTCATTTAAAGAAGGTGATAAGGTAATTTTAGATGGTGATACCGCACTTATTATAAAAGTAGGGTTTTCACAAACAGTGTTTGGGGTGTACAACGATGACGGTTACACGTGGCGTTATATATCAAACCAAAAAATTGATGCATTGAAGCTAGAAAAAATTGTAGACTCTGAGCTACATGCCGATACAGCTGAGGAGAAGGCACAGAAACTAAGGTCTTTTTTGAAGGAAGACGATTAAATTGTTAAAATATTAGAGAGGTATAATATGAGTGCAACTAGAAAAATGACAGATAAAGGTGAAGGTAAGATTGGAAACATGAAAACCCAAGAGAAAAGACTTGAACCTAGAGGTAGTGGTAATAGCGCAAATGACTTTCCAGATCTAACTGGTGACGGTAAAGTTACTATGGCTGATATTCTAAAAGGTAGAGGCGTAGTTAAATAATGCCTAGAACTAGGAAAAAGACTTCCATGAAAGTTAAAAAACAAAAGCTGACTAAACGTCAAGAAGGAGCGATGAAGCGTCATTCTAAGCACCATACGGCAAAACATATGAAATATATGAAACGTAGAATGCTTATGGGTGATACATTTAGACAAGCCCACAAGAAGGCGCAAAAACAGGTAGGTGCATAATGCCAGCAAAGAAAAGAAAGACAACTAAAAAGAAAAGTGGTGCTAAGCCAACTAACCCAGCGTTATACGCTAGAGTAAAAGCTGAAGCTAAACGTAAATTTAAAGTATATCCTAGTGCTTATGCTAACGGTTGGTTAGTTCGTACGTACAAGAAACGTGGTGGTGGTTACAGGTAATGGCTAACACGAAACCCAAAGGAGGCTTAACAGCTTGGTTTGGTAAAGGTAAGAAAGGCGATTGGGTGGATATTGGTGCACCTAAGAAGAAGGGTAAATACCAAGCTTGCGGGCGTAAGTCAGCAAAGGGTAGTAAACGAAAGTACCCGAAATGCGTACCACGGTCTAAGGCCCGTAGTATGACAGCTGCTCAAAGGCGTAGTGCGGTAGCACGTAAACGTAGAGCAGGTAACCCGGGTGGTAAACCCACAAATGTAAAAACTATAGTAAAAAGGAAAAGACGTGCCACAAAGAAGAAGAAGTAAAATGCCTGCTAGGAACAAGAAGAACTTCCGTTCTACGAAGTCTGGTGCAGGTATGACTCGTGCAGGTGTGAAAGCCTACAGACGTATGAATCCTGGCTCTAAGTTAAAAACTGCTGTTACTGGTAAAGTAAAGAAAGGTAGTAAGGCTGCAAAAAGACGTAAATCATTTTGTGCACGTTCAGCAGGACAAATGAAGAAGTTTCCAAAAGCTGCAAAGAACCCTAACTCTAGGTTAAGACAAGCACGTAGACGTTGGAAATGTTAATGTATTACAAACACATGGATCTAGATCCTGTATTTGTGTAAAATAAAAATATGATAAATAAACCTTTAAATCACAAAGAACCACACACTTATAAAGACATTTGTAGTAAGAAGTATTCTACAGTTCCGAATCACGACGGTTCTGTACCTGGTGAAAAACAATCTATATTTGTTGACACCAAATCACATCGTAAATTTAAAAACACTAAAGCGGAGTATTAATATGGGCTATGGAACAGGCAGCTACCCTAGAAAGGGTAAAAAGAAAAAAGGCATGACTAAAACAGCCAAGCCTATGAAGATGAAAAAAAGAAAAAGATACTAAGCTTTTCTACCGTTCTTATCTCTTTTAAAAGATCTATTTTGGCTGGAATGTTGAACTACTAAGTTTGATGGATGGCTATTTCTTGGATTACCATCTTTATGGTGTATATCAAAACCACTACCTTTTGTAACACGCCCATCTTTTAAAGCTCGTCTACGCACTTTATTACGCATTGCACGCCTTTCTTTTTGTTCTTTAGTGCCTTGATAATTAGCGTACTCTTGTTTGTAATCTCTTGCCATATTAGTATTGAGTTTTAGGATCGTCTTTAGTAGGTCGGATTGTTACAGCTTTGGGTATAGGTCGGTTATTACCACGAAGTTGTTTTATTTGATATCCCGCTGCAGCATTACGTAGATTAATAAGTTTTCTTACTAGTTCATCGGCATTAAACCAAAAAGTTGAATCGGCTTCAAAGTCATAACGTCCACAACCTTTACACCTTTTGTCACCAAATTGGCGTACTGTACACCACCCAATGCAGGGTGAGTCAGCTAAGCTATTACACTCTCCACGTAGAGCAGAGAGATTTTTACCACTCATAAACGTTATTTTACACATAAATTCTCTAATTTGGCTACAAATTCTGAGATATTTATAGCATCTCTCATGAACTGCGATTTAGTAATATTGTTTACATTATCAAAATCTTGAGTAACAAAGACTAAATTACCTACCCCGAGTGCTGCATAGCATGGCACACCCTCTTCTTTACGATTACTGAGCCAAGCACACTGTTGTGGTGTTAAATTAAAACAAATGGATGTTCCGTCTTTTTTAGGTAGTTGTTTTTTATATTTATACTCTACAAAACAAAGACCGGCATTGCCTGAATAGAAACAGTCTGGCACACCACCATGATATGCATCATTAATTTTCCATTTGTAGATAGTGGGGGGAAGTTTTTTGTGTATTTTATTTATGAAGTGGCGTTCTTGCATACATTACATCGGATCGTGGCCGGATGTAATGTATTGTAACACATACGACGACGCATCTTGTCGCCGTATGTGCATCACTTTTAGGAGTCGGTTGGACCTAAATTAAGTTTTGTGTATACCTCCTTGGCATACTCGTAATCTTCTTCAGTTACCCAACCTTGGTTTTCTGCATTTAAGTTGTAAAACTTTTGTGCAGCTCTGTTTTGTGTTTGTAGAGAGCTTAGCTTCCACAAAGCACTGAATCTATCGCCTCCTAGCTGTCCAATCTGAGTGTTCCACTCTCGTGAAACTCTTAGTTTAGATGAGGCAAAGTCCATAAGAAAAGGAGTTTTAAGTAACTCACCTGTTTCTGGGTCTTTACGAAGTAATAGATGTGATTGAGTTTGAATGATCTCATGATCTTCAGCTTTCAATCCTTCTTTTGCAAGATGGTCGAGGGCTGCTGATTGACTACCATAGGTACCAATTAGTCCACCACCGCTCTCACGTTTTCTCCAAAGAACAAAGTCTTCTTTAAAATGTACGTTAATAACGTATAGCTCCGTGCCATAGTTTTCGTTAGTAACACTATTTATAAAGTCTCCCGGTTTAGCGCCGTCAATGTACGCGTCATGGTTAGGATCCACTTCGCTGTTCATTTGTTGGAGTAACTTTACTCTTGGGGTTTGTAAATGCTCAGCAGTGATATTTTCATTACCAAGCCCTGATGCCTCTTTGACGTGCGCTGGCACTTTATTAGAGACTAGTGATATAGCTGTTTCGCTCATTGTTCACCTTTCGTTTTTCGTGTTTAAATTTACTTACTACGGTAATTAACCTTAGTAAGCTCCGTGGAACGTACGCCGGGAACCGAAGGTTCCATAGCGATAAGTTCCCTATATGCTGTAGCTGACATGCGTTTTTGTAATAACTCAAAACGACCTGTGTCGCTTATATGTTGATGCAAGACGTCCCAGTCTTCTACAGTTGGCACTGTTTCTGTTTTAAGAGAAATAGTACATACATCGTTACCGGTCTGAGTAAGACCTTGTCTTTCCATATCGGCAGCGATTTCTGCTTCCAGAGCATTTTGTACATTCTTTAGTTCTTTCTCTCGGTCGAGAAGGACCTTAAGCTTTGCACGTGTGTCTGCAAGCATGTTCATTTTATCATCAAGAGTGACTTGTTGATTTTCCATAATAACTCCTAGTGGATGACTTGGTTTTCTGTTAAGTCAATACGTAAGTCATCATATACGATATTGACTCCTTTAGTAAGTTCAACAGCAAATGAAGCTGCTTCTTTTACAATTTCTTTAATATCTGGTTCTATATCTTGGTCTAGATAACTAGAGACAATGAGTTCAGATATTGAATATATTAAAGCTGTAGCTAATACAGTATTGTCTGTTTTAGTAAGTTCATGTAATTCTTTTTGAGGAAGTTTACCTAATTGTAAAATCTTTTTTGAATCTGACATTTCCATATTATACCTTATGTAATTCGCTAAGCACGTTAAGTAAACTTTCCATACGATTTAGTTTACCGTTTAGTTTGTTGTATACCTCTGATTCCCATGTATTTCTAGCTGAGATAAGTATAGTTTCAGTCTTTTGAGTTTGACCAGAACGATGTATACGTCTATTAAATTGTTGAAAGTGTTCAGCATTGTATGTAGGAGAACACCAAATAATTGTATTAGCTTTAGTAAGTGTAAGACCATGCCCTGCTGACTGTGGATGTGCAAACAATACTTTGATTTGCCCAGCTTGAAAACGTTTTACAATTTCTGGGCGCTTTTGTGCAGGTACAGAACCATCGATCACTTCGTATGTATAACCGCGTTTTTCTGCAAGTTCTATAAGTGCATCGCGTTCATGTTTCCAATTAAATGCTACAAGCGAGTGTTTACGCACATCAACTAGGTCCATAACAAGTTCGTATCTATCTTGGTGAAAATATTGAGTAAGACCGTTTTCATCATATACACCACCACTAACAAGTTGTAATAGTTTTTTGACTCGAGCGCCTGCATTGACTGCATTAATAGTCCCTTGTTTTGTATACAATACTGACTCTTCAGCAAGTGTTTTGTACATTTTGGCTACCTGCGGAGAAAGTGTTGTATATACAGTTCGAACTATATTGTCAGGTAAATCAATACAATCTTCTAACGCGTGTCGTATAGTAATATCTTTAAGTTGATTAGCAATTACTTCTTCTATACCAGGTTTGTCTGTCCATACATTAGCAAAGCCATTAAACTGTGGCGTACAAACTTGGTGGCGATACGAATAAAATCGCGAACCTAAATGTTCTCCGTCATCTATTAGATTGACTGGATGCCAAAGATCAAGAATGCTATTAGTATTAGGAGTTCCAGACATACCGATCCTTCGCTCGAATATTTCTGATAGCTTTTTAATGTTCTTGGAACGTTTAGCGTCTTTATTTTTGAAAGCAGTAAATTCATCAATTACTAAGTTTTTAAAGTTTGTTAATAACTGTTGATTTTTAACTAAGAAATTGACCGCTTCAAAGTTAGTGATAACCATATCAAGCGACGTATCTTCAAATACTTTTTGTCTATTCTTAGCGTAGGCAACACCGTATTTAATATCAGGTTGAAATTTCTTGATATCATCAACCCAAGCTGCTTCCAGAATGGATAACGGTGCTAAAACAAGAGTTCGGCCTCCCCATTGAACGTGTGCGTCTAGTACGGACCTTGTTTTTCCTGTTCCGGGATCGGAAGTAACTAAACAACGTGGGTTGTTAGTTAGAAAGTTAGTCGTTTCTTCCTGATGTGCATAAGCACTTATTGTTTTCTCCATCATATCTGTATTTGTTATTTGTTATTTAGTATTTAGTGCGAGGGCATTATACCTACTCGACACCCCATTGACAAGCAGGGTCTTCTCCTTTCTTATACGAACACCACTTGCAATTGGATTTGCTTGGATTCGGTGGAAAATTTTCTGCTGATGTCATTACCATAGCTCGCTCATGGAGTTTTGGTAAAAATAAAAGAGCTTGATCTCGAGTGTAAGATTGCTCAGTTACAGTACCGTGATCTAAATACCACAGTTCTGTTTGTACATGTTGTAAATCTGGATAACGTAAGAATGAACCTATTGCATAAGTTAAAGCCTGTTGTCCATGTGCAATCTCATTACCAAATTGTCTACCAGTTTTGTAGTCTATTACACGTGCACTAGTGTCATCCTCGTGTACAATTGCATCTAACTTAATACGAGCCCATACATCTTTAGCCATCCAGTGACACGCTTCCCACTCTATAGTAAAGCCCCATTCACCTTCTAATTCTACTTTGCTTTCGTCATACAAAGACTTTAGATCTTTAAATTGTGTTGTAAATTTATTTAAAGTATCTGGAAATTCTGTTAAACGTCCATCTACATATTTTTCAGCTTGATCGTGTATTTCACTACCACGTTTTGCAGCTGGTCCATAGTCTTCAGATATTCTCTTTACTTTAGAGATATATATCCGATATGGGCACGTTTCGTACGTTTTAAGGGTTGAATGGGACCAAGCTGGTATAAGGCCTAGCTCTTTAGACTTTGACGTCTCAATGACATTATGAGTGTCAGGACGTCTATTAGACGTAAGTTGTGGCATATGTTTTAGGAGTTATTAGTTCATTACAGATTTATCTCCTAATAATGTAGTATCTTTATCGTCAAAGTGTTCTTGTATTAAGTTTTCTTTTACTTGGTCATCAATTATCCAAGTTACTGCAACTCCTCGAGGAGCTGAACTAGCTTTCCCAGTGCCGACACGTTTACGTGTGGTAGTGACATTTAGTCGACTCATTGCTTTTGTAAAATCTCGTATAGCTAATGCTTTTCTATTATCTGTAAGCACATCATACACTAGTTTAAAATGCTGCATAGGTATAATAATTTCGGTACTTGACTTTGCTACCCAGTCTTTGATATACCTTTGTGCTGTACTTATACCACCGGCGTCAAATGTGTTTGTAAGTGGTATGTCTAATATTTCTATAAAATATTCTAAGTTGTTTTGTTTGATTGCAGTTGCAAATTCTTCTAGTACCGACATAGATACCTGTTTCATTTCTTTCTTAGCATCATTTTCTAATGCAGTGTGGGCCATACGTTCATCTACTTGAAACTTTTGTAATAGTCCTGCAAAGTTAAATAACTCTGCTTGTACATCTGCTAGCATACCGATAAAGTCTGGGTATGTTTCTTCTAGCTTATTTTCTTGTCTGGGTGCTACATTGTAACGCCTATCGCCTTCTTCTATCTTAACTGCGTCAGCTCGGTTAGTAAGAAAAATAAAGTTACAAAAGCTAGGTAATTCTATTTGGTTAGTACGCATCGCACGTATTGTTAATGTAGGTTCTGTAACTTGATGTTTAAGCTTATCAGCCATTCTGCCTGTGTTACCTGAATCACCCATACGAAACTCATCTACTACAAGAAACAGAGCTGTACGCATGTACAGATTAAATTGCTCTTCTATATTTTCTAAAGAACGCATTGGTACTTGTTGTTCGCCAAACAAAGGTTTCAGAACCTTGTGTATGAACAAACCTTTACCAGTGCCCGGGACACCTGTAAATATCCATGCAGTCATTGTCTTGCGTTTGTTTTGATAAATGTAAGCAAGCCAGTTAACAAAATGTTCAAACTCAGTTTTACCTCCACCGAGTATGTGCTGCATAAGTTTTGTAGTATTTGGTATGTACTTGTACATAGATTCAGCGGTGCCGTATGTAAGTTCAGGTACTTCAGTTGAAGCACCGAGCATGTAACCAGACTTTCTGTATAGGTTGACATGGTAGGGGGCCGTTTCCATTTGTATACCTTTTTCTGATGCTGGGTCAAAGACAACCTGTGCATCAGGTATAAAATCGGGCATTGGTCGGTTATGTGTACGCATAAAACCTTCCAGGGACGTTTTTTGTGTAGGTGTTAGTGGGTAATCATCAGTGAACTGAGACTTAGTGTTATCGAAAACTCCATTAAAATAAGTGTCAG
>VMHT01093778.1_pt1 | contig 14047 bp, 13 predicted proteins | sample 4693611 | NCBI WGS metagenome assembly VMHT01 (sample SAMN12280063, study PRJNA550983) | marine metagenome | isolation source: seawater sampled from same location over 5 years 0.02-0.2 micron viral filtrate | place: USA: collected off the coast of southern California halfway between the port... ... | reverse complement strand
CTGTTATTGTTATTTTTTCATTAGTTATATCGCCCCATATCCGAATCGCTCTATATCCATTACAATCTATTACTATTTCTTGTCCAGCAGTCATAGGATTACCATTAAATATTAAATTAGTATCTACTGATTTATCTGTAGTAGTTATTAAATATCCTTCAGTTTCACAAACTATTTTAACTGGTGCTGTACCATTTTGCTCTGTACCATATAAAACCATTATAATATATTATTATAAAATTATATTCACCAGTTTTTTCTGCTCCAGTAGTTTGCACTATTTTTATCATTTTTAGTTAGTTTACCACTTTTGTTTCTTATACCTCCGCTTCTTGCTAAATAACTTTTTCTAGCGGCGGCACTTGTATTATTAGGCATGTTTGCGTCGCCAAAATGTAGCAGTTTTTTACCACCGCTACTAGATTTTACATAGACCATGCCGTCTTTACCAGCCTTATCGCTTTTATAAGGCTTATACATGGGTTTTTTTGTTTTAAAATCTGCTGGTGCTTTTACTAGTTTTAAAGGCATATACTATTTACTTACTTTTTTTTTTTTGCGACCTTCTTTTAACTCTTTAGCGTCTACCTTCGCTGCTTTACCTCCAGTCACGCTTGAATAAACTCTAGCCATAGCCCATTGTTCTTTACTTTTTACATTTTTTCTAACACTACTAGGATTTGTTTTATATGCACCAATACCTTTATTATAAATCTTTTGTAAAGAGGATTTAGATATACCAGTTTTTTTTGCTATATCTGCTAAAGAGTTAGATTTATCTTTAGGTTGTCCATATTTTTTATTAAATCTTTCTTTGTGCGTCATATATTAATAACAGATATATTATTAATATGCTGTATTTCGCATAGGTGCCTTTCTTTTCTTAATTTTTTTAGTTTCTTTTTTTTCTTTTTTTTTTCCTTCGGCTTCATTTAGTCTATCTTTTATAGTTTGTTTTTTTTTCTTATCACCTTTTTTTTTACCTTCGGCTTCGTCTAATCTATCTTTCATAGTTTGCTTTTTTGCTGGTTTTTTCTTTTTGTCTTTCGCCATTATAGCGTCTTGCAATTTTTTAGGCAGTTTTTTCTGTTTTTCTGTAAGAGGCATTTATATAATAAAATTAGAAAATATATTTTATATTTTTTAATAATCTATATTCTTTTTACAATCTTCTTCTAACTCTTCTAGTGTAAATAGTCTATCACTTTCTACTTCAGCCCATATTTGCAATTGTTCTTCAAAATCCATGTACTCTCTTTGCATGATATGTTCAAAGATTTCGTCCATTATCCTCGCATATTTATTTGTTTCTTCTAAATCTTTATGAAAATCTAAATGTCGTCCTACATGATTAAAAAGCCATATACCGTCTGCTTTGTCTCTTGTATATGCTGTATAATCGTCTACAGTTGATAAACTGTTTAGTTTATGTATACCAGTTATATCCATTCTTTTTTCAGCCCAGTCAAAATCGTCTCCGTGTGGTTCAACAAACATGTCTATATAATCTTTTTTTGTTAGTGATTGCATAGTTATAATAAAGAATAAATTATTAAATTTAAATCAATTTTTTTTTATTTATATTACCGTACAATATCAATACCGTTCCCACTAAATACTAGTGTGTTCTTATTTAAATAATAAATACTTACTGCTTGTGCCGTAGCCGCTGTACCGTCGAGGTTATTTGCTCTCGCACCGCTCCCAGTATTTAACTGTGAAACACCACTTGCTGTTAGTTGCATAGACCATACTACATTCTGAAAGTTTGTACCACTACCGTATCGGTCATATAAAATTGCTGTACCGAAGTTAGGTTCTGGTGTTGTACCAGTTCGTCCAGCGTTTTGTGGGAGATTGACACTACCACCGCCCCATGCGTTAAAAGACTGGTTGCAAGATTTTACTTTGTTATAGCCGTCTGTTCTTAAACCTTCTAGGTAGTTTCTAAATATATCTGCATTTATACCAGTTATCATAAAACTAGGTTCTACTCCAGCTTGGACTTTAGCAACAGAATTGTTCTGCTGTGAAACTGTTTGTAAACGATATTGTAGTGGATATAAAGCACCATTTTTAGAATATCTTAACTGCTGTATTTCGGCAATAGGTCCTAAACGACTTGAATTAAATCGCTGGTCGCCTAAATCTGTAGCAGTTATGGAGTTGAGTAGCACCGAAGAAACACGACCTAAACCTGGTGTCTGTGCTAAAACACTATTACTAGAGTTTATTGTCTGAAACATACTTGACCATGAATTAAAACTAAATGTGTTTTGCTGTTGCTGGTATTGCTGGGCAGCACCGCCACCCATTTCATATACTGGGCAAGTCAGCACTAAATCTGAAAATTCATAGTACGCTTGATTAACATTTGCAGAAGCACCGAAAATAGTACCTACATTAGAGCGGAGTAACACTTCTATAACCATACCTCCTTGAGCCGAACTAGATAAATCTATATCTTGTCCAGAGTTTAGCATACCACAGTAGAGAGGCATACTAAAATACTGACCTCTACCAGTATTTGCTGGTAAAGCACCTTGTACACCGTATGCGTCATAAGTGTTAAGACCTGGGCGAGTGAGGGCTGAGGTTTGGTGCTGTAGTCCATGATTAGAGGCAATTGTCTCTATTTCATTACTAGACATAGTACCAGTTATAACACTAGGGCAAAGTCTGTGATACTGGTTGATTCGCTCTAAAGTAGAATTGAGGCGTTTTGAGTAAACTGTTATACTTTCTATACACTGGTTAATACCGCATGGACCGTCTAAAAAGTTTGTGTCTGCTGGAGTGAGTTCGTTGTTGGCGGCAGCGTTTAGGACTTGTCTTGCTGTAAATCTACCACTTAATCTTAAAGCAGAGCCGTCTAAAAATAAGGGCATTTCACTACTAGATATATCGAATTTAATTAATGGTAGTCCAGCCCTAAAACTGTATACACCACCGCTAGTAGCATTAACTGGGTGCAATTGTAAAAATCTTTTTCTAATACTATCGAGATTATTTGACCTAACTTGAGCATTCATTTTATATTATAGTTAAATATAATTTTTTTGCTCTAATTTAATAAAATACTGATACTCCGTCCATACCTATAGATATAGTTCTAATATGGATTAAAAAGTTCTTTAATAGTTTTACCATAGCACTATTTGCGTTATAGTCTAGATATAGCATACATGATTTGCCTACTAAATTCTGACTTGTACCGACACCAGCACCTAAACTGCGTCCTAAAAGCCATGAGCCTGGTTCTTGAGCAACAAAATTACCAGCAAGACCAGCGGCAACACTAGTTGTAGTCTGCGAAGGGTTGTTAGTTAAGAAATGGGTGTTAGTAACGTTAATATTAGAACTTCTTAAGGCTTTTTCTACTTCGTATCTGTGAAAGCCATTAACATAGGAGCCTATTCTGTATGGTGATAATGTTGCGTCATTTGTTATACTCTGTACTATAGGCTGTGCTTCTAAACCTAACTGCACTCGTCTATCTGGACTTAATTTGTTGTCTATCTGAAACTGGTACTGTGTAGCGTTTAGATACTGTCCTTGTAAAGCATTTGAGGTAGTTACATTATCTGTAAGTGTTTGCGAGGTAGGTACGGAGATTATGGCTTTAACTCTACTTAAATCTGCTGCTAGAATGTTTGTAGAAGTTGTCTGGGCACCTGGTATAGCATTATCTACATTAACATAGGATATAATATCTTGGTTGTATTGTCCTTTACTTATAGCATTAGTTATTTGCTGAACAACTACTGGAGGTGGGATTACTTTAGAAACTACAAGGCGTGGGTTAAAAATAGTATAACCATACTGACCTTGTGTAGGACCAGCACCAGCCGCTTGACCGAGTTCTCCGCCAGTATTAGAAGTTATATCTATTGTTATTTGTGTAGAACCAGCGGCATTACCGTCGGTGATTTGTTCTACAAAAGTTAAACAGATTTTACCAGCAGTTGCACCAGCGTTCTCGTCCATGACTTTTACGGACTGGATTGTTCTGTTCATACCTACACCAGCAACATAGTCGCCGTTAAGAGCAACACGTCCTAAACCTTGTACACGGACAATTTGACCTGGTCTATACCAGCAATTGTATAATGGATTTAACTGTTCTTCGCCGTTTGCTAAAGCAACGGCACTTGAGGGGACTAGAGTAGCAGCAACACCGTTGCCCATAGTATTAAACTGACTTCTTTGTGTTATAAATAACTGATTTCGTCCCACACCAGCACCGATTGCTCCTACTTGGTCGTCGCAATTAACTTGATTAGCACCTTCACCTCTATTGCATATTCTTAAGGCTCTAGTAGCGTTTTCTAGAATAATCTCTACTTCGGTCGGCAGCATCATGGCTGGATATGAGCGAGGATTAGAGAAAATACCGCCTAAAAGAGGCACACACACCTTGCGGCGAACTGGTTTATAAAAGTTATTAGTTGCTACAGTTATACCATTAACTGCTGTAGAGGCTGCTACTGGGTTAATTGCTTGGTTTTTTGTGTAAAACATATTGTCTTGAGGCATATAGGTTTTAGCACAGCCTTCTAGTAAACTTCTTTTATTCATATTACCTTCTGATTTAGTTGCGTTGTAGTGTACTTTAGCAAATGTATTATAATTTCTTAATTCTTCTAAAACTCTACCGCCGTCTTGGCTTCTTAAAGTAAGTTGGGATATGAGAGAACTTGCACCTATATCTCTGTCTAAACTTAACATGGGTCCAGCGGCACTTTGGGCTGCTGTATTCTGTGGATTTTCTAATAAAATCTCCATTTCTAAATATGAGTTTGCTAGGTCTACAAAACCAGCATTTCTAGTTATATCGAAGCGAACTATACTACCTTCGTTAAACTGTGTTCCATTACGGCAAGGGATTTTAAAACTATCTTGTCCTATCTTAACTGCGTCGGATTTAGGCTTGAACATGATTTATAATATAAAGAAATAAAATAAAATTAAAACTTTAATCTATATTTTAAATTATTTATTATGATAATCGTCACTATCTATAACTGGGGCTGAACTAAAAGCAAGTTGTGGTGCTATTGGTCCTTGTGGCTGTTGTGGAGGCTTATCACTCGCAGATTTTTCTGCTTCAGCAATCCCAGCAATTGCTCCACCGATTGCTAGACCTGCTCCTAAAATTTCTCCTATACCTGGTATAGCGTCTGCTACTTCTTCTTCTGGTGCTAAACTAGTTTCTGTTTTGCCTATATCTCCAGCAATTTTACTGCCCATATTTTCTTCTTCTTGCTCTCCTTCGTCAAAACTAGGTGGCGGTCTTTCTGGCTGCTCTGCTTGTGGCTCTGCTTGTCGTCCTTCTAAATCTCTAGCCTGTTGTGCTGTCGGTTGTGTTATTCTAGCAGTAGGTTCTGGTGGCTCTTGTCTTTCTAATTCAGCAAGTCTAGCCTCTCCTCTTTCTAGTTGAGGTGCTGGTGGTTCTGGTGCAGCTCGAGTAGGTCTTACTAATGCTGGTTGTGTACTTACACCGAGTGGTGTCGGCTGATTAATTCTTACACTTGGTATGTCTTCTAAATCTAAACCTTCTGGCTCTTCTCTTGGAGTAAATTTTTCTTTAGCACCTATAGGCAATTTATCGTCAACATTTCTGTATTTTTCTTGTAAACTTTCTATACTTCTTGTTTCTCTTTCTACTGGCGTTGCTCTGCTTGTAGGTCTAAATCTATTATCTTCTGCTACTTGTACTGGTGCCTCTCGAGCCGCTTGGGCTGCTTTTAATTCGTCTAAATTAGGTAGTCCTTGTCGTTGTGTTTCTGTTAGTGGCTGCGTTGCTTGTGAGCCATAGGCACCTCGGCTTCTTACACCTTCGTCTATGTCTTGTGATATAGGTGGTCTTTGTGTTGCGGACTGCTCCGCTTGTGGCTGATTTGCTCTTTGTCTTGCTATTGCTTGTTGTGTATCTCTAAAAGTCTGATTCGCTCTTGCATTAGCACCTCTGCTTGTTAAATCAGTATCTCCGAAGTCTTCTCTATCTGGTACTTGTCCTACTGGTCTTTGTCCAGCATTAGGATTGTCAAACTGGCGTTGCTCTAATGGTGTTCTAAACTGGCTTTCTCTTTCTGCTCCGAACGCTACTGGATTACCGCTCTCGTCTTCTACTCTCCCAGTACCAGTGTTATATGTTAAATTTCTTGCTTCTCCAGTTGTTCTACCGCCTCCTAGTTGTCTTACTCTTTCTTCTGCTAGTCTTGCTTGACTACTTATTGCTTCTTCATAACTGGGTGCTGCTGGTGGTTCTGCTCTACCTTGTGGTAGATTTTCGTCTTGTCCTGTTGGCTGTTCTGGTCTTCTGCTTGTAGGCATACCTCTTGCTCGTTGCGATAATGCTCTACCAGTTCTGTACAAAGTTGGTATACCTTCTCTTAAGCCTTGTGCTACTTCTTGACCGACAATCCCCTCCATTAACTGGTGTCCTTGTCTGTAGGCTGCCGCTTGTCCTTGTGCGATTAGTTTATCTGTATCGAAGTTCTGTATTTGTTCTGCACCTCTTTCAGCAAAACCGCTATAGGCTTGTGCTTGTTGTTGTAGTCTGTTAAAGTATGACATTTTATAATATATATTAACATTATAAATGAATAAAATATTAGAAAAGATAAATAAAATCATGCTACTTGTCCTTAGATTATAAGCGTAGCAATCTAAATGATAGGTATTAAATCATTATGTCTTGTAGTTTTTGCTACATTTGGTCGTACGCTCTTAGTTATGTTCACACCCATTTTAACAATACCAGCAACATTTTTAATTTCAAATCTGTTGTTAGTATTAGGGTCATGGACACTTATTTCAATAATAAAATTATTTATTTTATAAGCATTAGGATTATTTAATGGTCTATAATATGGGTTAAAAGTTTCATATCTTATCTGTGCTATACCACTCTCGCTTGTTATATCTGTATCAAAAGGTACTAAACAAAGCAGTCTGTCTTCGCCTTGCTGTGAGAATGCTGTATTTGCTAGATTTGCACTACCAGTATATGCTGCTATGTTCTGATTAGTTAAGTATACATTAAGATATTTTGGTATATCAGACAAAGAATTTGCTACTATAGTTTTCCATTGCGTAGAACCTACGTCATAAAAGTAAATTTCTCTTAACTGATTTGCACCTAAATAGTAGTCTGTATTGTTAAAATAACTTACTTCTTTAGGTGAGCCACCTTGCGACCAGTACAGACTTTTATTTAACTGGGTGCCGTCAGTAGATATTTTAAAATTCATAGTATTATCTACGTTTTCTTGCCCAGTAGTGTTAAACATAAATCCTAACCGTCCCCAGAATTCTTTGCTCGAAGGGTCGTCGTAAAAGGTAGTTGTAGAGGGACTTAGTTTAAATGTGCCTATATTACCACCTCTGTAAGAAAACTCTTGTGAGCCTTCTTGCACACTATCAGCGTCTCTTTCTAAATATTGTGGTGTCTGAAAAATATTACCAGCAATATTATCGCTGAAAAATATAGGCGAAAGTATAATATCAGCATTTTCTAAAAATCTTGTAGCAGTATAAACTACTCTTGCTTGTGCGATTGTGTCGCCGTCGGTGCCTTGTAGAACCTCAAAAATATACTGATTTGTATTGTTCTTATTATTACCTCGTCGCTGTAGAATGTAAAATCTATCTCCGTCATTATTGTATTTTTGTAGAGCGACATTAGGCTTAAAATTACTTAATGTTACATTAGCAGCCGCCGCACCGTCATAGTATACAAACTCTTTTTGTCCGTCTATTATTTTAAAAACATGTCTTAAAACACCTCCATTATCCACAAAAGTTTCAAACTGAACACCTATATCTATTACTGTCGTAGCGTCTGCTAGTGTTGTAAAATTTCTTACATTATATTCGTCGTCTGCTGTAGAACCTTGTCCCTCAAAAGAAAAACCGAACGCCATAGAAGTACCAGCATTAGCGGCTGGTATGTTAGGTCTTACACTAACAAAGCCACCATTAGGGTCTATAATCATACCATTACCTACAGCCATATTAACCCTTGCTGGTCCAGCAGTTAAAGTAGAAGTTAATAAATTACCAGCAAATCCGAAGCCATTTAATTCTGTAGCAGCAAAGTTTGGTGCTGGTGTAACAGTACCACTAGAGATTTTGCTACTATTATAACTTACATTTAGTCCGAATCGTTTAACACTTGTAGCCTTAAAACTACTGTTAATATAATTAACACCATTACCAGTTATAGTTTGTCCGTCTGGTATACCACTAAAATGGGTTTCATATTCTGTTATATCTCTGCAACTATAGAACTGAAAACGGTTCTCAATAGCCCTTGCTAAACACCATGTAAGTGGCGGTTTAGATTGCTGATTGCCTCCACCAGTATCAAAAATAACACTATTGTTTGTCCAGAACTGGTAGGTGTCTGTCCCAGTTATGCCGAAAAAATTATTTTCAGTCATGGCTGGTTCTAGTGTACCTACAGCATTTGGGTCTGGGTATTGTGTCCATGCTGTATAAAATTCTCGCCATGTGATATTATGAACTATGCCGTCAATTTCTACTCTTATCATTTCTAAAGTAGGGTCTGGTACTAATGGGATATTAACTGTATTTTGTGCTATAACTGGTATGTCCATACCTAGTTTTGTTAGTGCAACATTTGCTCTTTCTGGTATTATTATTCCGTCAGCAAAATAGTTCTGAAAATTTGCTTTATCGCTTGTTAGAATAGCGTTAATAGACATTATATAATTATTGTATATTTTAATTTAATAAGTTTTTATCATTTTCTATCTGTATACTTACTAGTGTATCTTGTTTAATAACTGTATTATCTACCTTAGTACCGTCTGTATTGCTGATTTGGACGTCCATTTTATTTAAGTAAATAGGCCCTGGATTATTTAATGAAAGCCATACCTTACTCGGTGGCGTAAATTCTACAATCTCATTATTGCCTATCTCTTCTGTTTCGCTTATCATAGGCAACTGGTAGATTGTTTTATCATTAGACTTGTTTGTACCATTTAGACATGTATGAGTAAGATTTGTTATTTCTATATTCATGGCTTGTGGGTCCACTAAAGCTTCGTCTATTTCTGTTTCTATTGTACTTGTAGGATTTTCAAAAGTATTGTTTAAAAAGTTAGGGTTTTGCACTATAGTAGCATTTGCGTCTGGTGGTGGTGCTACAAAATCTAATAATGCTTCTGCGTCTGTTAGGCTTACAAGTCCTTCGCCACTACCAGCATAATCGGCTGTTGCTAAATTAGTAAATCTTCTAGTTTCATTTATTATCTGATTTGCTGGTATATATAAACTATTAATAATAGGTGAGTTTGCGTCTATAGGTCCAGCAGCACCGATTTTTTCTATAATTATATTAACATTTGCCTCGGGTTCTGATATACCAGTAGTATTAAAATTAGGAGCAGTACCCATAGCAGCAGTAGGCAAGACAAAAGCATTTGTAGCATTAGGATAAAAATCTATATTTGCTATATCATTAGGCAGTCCAGCACTCCAGAATGTATCATTAGCATTTAAATAGGTAGGGTGCTGATTAAAATAAGCCGACATAGCCGCTTGTTGTGCGTCCCATATTGTAGCGTCAGTACCAGCCCTTGTAGACAACTGATATATTCTAAAATTACATAAGTAAGTTAGAGGCGAGTAGTCATTATAATCAGTCATAGCATTATTGTCTGTTAAAGGATTTCTACCACCCCATGCATTAATATCGGCTATATGAGCATTAGCATTCAAGGGCATAACTGGTCCTTGTTGCTGAAATTGTGTAGTAGCCATTGTTAGACCAGCACCAGTTATTAGTGTTTCTTCTACAATAACACTAAAACTATTTGTAGTAGGTCCGAAGTATCTTATAATAAAATTATATGTATATCCAGCAGCATTAGTACTACTTCTAAAGTTAATTCTATTACCAGCACCGTCAACTAGAATATTAACATAAGTCGCACCAGCACTATCAGTAAGTCTGAAATCCCACCCAGCAGGTAGTGCTGTATTTGCTTGGTTGAGTTGTATTTCAAATAGTCTGCCAGTATCATTACCACATAATGTTCTGATATTAGCGTCAAGATTGGCTGGGACCATAGCCTCTGCTGCTAGGTCAAAAGTAGCACTAAAACAAAGCATAGTAGGGCAATTATTAACTACACCGCCATTATTATTAATTCTATATGCACTAGGTATTTCTATCTGACTACCATTTGCTCTTTGGACACCGTCTCTGTTATTAAAACCTTGTACGCCAGTAGAAAACCTATACTGGTTATAAATACCTCCGTCGGTCACAAAAGCACTTGTAAATTGACTAGTTGCTGGTCTACCTAAACTTTGGTTGTAAACCCACCCAGCACCATTTGCTACATAGTTATTTGCTCCGAAGTTATTATTAATAAATCCATTCATGCCTTTCACTCCTAGACATGCATTACCAGCAATAAAATTTGTCGGTGTCACTCTAAAATCTGTTTCGAACTGTCCAGCCCATTCTCCGAGATTGTTTCGGTCTTGTTTATAATATAGATTTTTAAGGTGTTCATTATCATAGGGATAGGACATATTGCGTAAAGAAGTATCGTCTATCGTCTGACTTACAGAACTATTAGTCAAAAAATAATTAGCATTACCTGGTCTTTGTGCTAGAGTACCTAAATTACCGTTGTAGAGAAAAACTAATCCATTACTTCTATAATGTACTAGATTAGAATAAAAGCAATGCTCGAAGTCAATAGGTAGGTTAGTATTTGCTCTAAAGTAGTATTCAAAATAGTCTGCTGGGTTGTATGCAATTTCTCCACTTACTTCGAAGTTTTGAGTGTCTCTATCAAAAGCGGCGGCTATAAAATTGCCTCTGTTGGCTTGATTCGGTTCAAAGTTAATTGCTGCTAGATAGTCTTTGCCGTCTGGATTGTCGCCTTGTTGTGTGCCTTGTATAGGTCCAGTTAGTACTTGCGAAGGCACAGCATTATTGCTTGTAGTTTTACCAGCAGATATAGCAAAGTTTGTATTAGGCTGGTTGATAAACCATTGCATAGGACCATAACCATTATTGCTTAAATTTGGTACAGCATGAGGGTCTATAAGCATACAGAATGAATTACCATTAGTTTGGTTAGTGTTAGTTGTTCTATAATCAGTATCCCATATAGGGGCTATTGCCCATTCAGTAGCGTCTGAAAATAGTGCTGCTGTAGACACACCTGGACCACCATTACCAGCAGGATAGGGTGCTACTTGAGCGTTTCTGAATACTTCGCCATACTTTGTTATTCGAGCATTATCATTACCATATAGTTCTGCTTCTAAAGTAAAATCTACTTGTGCTGGTAAAGCTTGGTGATAAAATACTAAATCCATAGAGAGGTCGCCGTCTACTGCCTCTCTAGTTTCTGACCTAAATGCTTTTGTATAAGCAAAACCTACTTGGGCAAATCTGGCGTTAATATCGGCTACAAATGCAGTTATACTTAAAACTTGATTCGCTGTACCACCTGGATTGAGCCTTAATCTAGCCACGTCATAGCAAGTATATCTGACAAATAAATCTGTGTCTGGTGGTATAGATACTTGTTTCTGATTTTTCTCTCTTATTATACTACCTTTAACTAGGCAGATATAACTGTTAGGCTTAATCTCTAAAATCTCATTAAAATTATTCGTAAACTTTGCTGGGTCGGTCTCATTTTCGGAGGATAAATTTATTAACATTTTATAATATAAATATATAATATAATAATGAATAAATCTATATTTAACCCACACAGAGATATTAGAATAGACAGAGTTAAGGCTCACCACCTAGCCCTAAAAGAGAAGAAGCAAGACCTACAGCACAATACAGAGATAGACCATTTAGCACCTTATGTAGGCGTACCGTGGGAGATAAAGCATGTTAAAGGACTACAAAAGGGCAAACCTAAAAAGAATATGGACAAAGAAAAAATATTTGACGTTCATGACGACGGCAAACTGATAAAGGTTAAGAAAGAAACTAGAAAAGATAAGTTAAGCCGTGCATTTATAGTTATGGACGATAAAAAATATCATGAAGTGAATGGTAAAATTAGAGAATTAAAAACTTAGATAATACTATATGTATTTTGTTATACCGTCATTAGCAAGACATAGTATAATTAATGAAAAAACTTTAAAATTATTAAATAACTATAACATTACTAAAAACAGTATCTATGTATTTGTGGTTGAAGAAGAATATGAAAAATATAGAAAAGAAATAGACAAAGATATAAATATAATAGTGGGCGAGAAAGGTATAGCGGAGCAAAGGGCATTTATTAGTAGATATTTTAATGAAGGAGAAAAACTAGTATCTTTAGACGACGATATAAGTAAAATATATGAATTAAAAAATAATAAACTAATAGAACTAGATAATTTATATAAACTATGTGATAAGGCATTTACTTTGCTGAATGGTGAGGGAATGGTAGGGGTATATCCGACAGATAATCCATACTATATGTCGCACTCTGTCGCAACTGACTTAAAATTTTGTATTGGTCAAATGAGAATGTTCTACAATACTCAATCAATCGAAAGTAGCAGAAACTACAAGTTGCTCGAAGACTATGAAACCTCATTAAAATATTGGTTAGAAAAAAAAATACGAAGATTTAATAATATATGTCTGAAAGCAGATTTTAATAAACTTTCTGGAGGTCTAAAAACTATATGCAAAAGAGATTATCATACAAAAGCATTAGAAGTAGATAAATTTTATGAGCAATACAAACCATATTGCTTTGTAAGTGATAGACTTACGCAGACTGGAAGAAAAATAGATATAAGATTTAAAAGCAAATTATCCAGAAAATAATGTGGATAAAAATGTGGATTATTTTGTAGACTACTTATTAACAAATTTATATTATAAAAATAAAATTGATAGTTGAAAAACAAATTAATCTGAATAACATAACAAACAACAATGGGTCTTGACTGGATTATTAAAGAAGTGCAACACGTAGAAACAATCAGAGGCAAGTATGTACTTGAACAACTAGAACGCTGCGAGTTGCTTGACGAAGATATGCGAGACAATTTTTATTCGGACAATATTGACCACGACGATATAAGCGTGTTAATTGCTGGTATAGAAACACTTATTGACGAAATGAGGGCCCAGACACCTTTAGCACATAATATGCTGAAAGACGACGACTTGGATTGGGACGCTTTCTTTGAAGCAGAGATAGAATACTTTACAGAAGTAAATATGCAGTTATTTCAGATTGTTAATGAAGACCATTGTGCGGACGAAAGGGTTCTGAGTGCGTGTTATTAGATTATTGTAAAACTTTCATAATATTATAATTGTATTTTATTAAATTTTTTTTTATTTTTTTTTATAAAAGTATGATTATGATTTTATGTATTTTTTTTCATAATAAAATAAAAAAATGTTTAATATAATAAATCATAAAGTAGTATTCTTCTTTTTCTTAACAAACTTAATCTTTTTTTTGTGTTTACCAGTATTAAAGTACTTGTCTACGTAGTCGTGCATAAACAGTAGTTCTTTTAATGTTTTGGGCGTTTTATCATACATTCTGCGGTAGTCCTCTTTATTGAAAGTGCCTTTTGCTCTCTCTTCGGCTTCGTACTTTAGCATTTTGTTAATAATGTCCATTTTGATTGTTGATTTACTTTTTTTTGTAGGGCAAAAAAAAATCAATTTTTATTTATGAATTCAAAAATCCACATTTCAATCACATTTTGTAGACATTTTAACCCACATTTCAATCGACATTTCAATCCACAAGATAAAATTGATTTTTTTTTGCCCTACAAAAAAAAGTAAATCATTATGAGTGTAAAGCACGTAGATTACATTAACAGAATTGCTGACGACAAAAAAGGAGTTGACGACCTCTTGTGGAGAATGCATTTACCATATCAAGGTGTTAGTAACTTGTGTAAGCAAGTGCAGAATGCTTATAACTGCGTCATTTATTCTATGCCGTTTAACGGTTTTGATATTAAAGAATTTTCGGTAGAAGAATTAGAGGAT
>VMHT01026405.1_pt1 | contig 14047 bp, 19 predicted proteins | sample 4693611 | NCBI WGS metagenome assembly VMHT01 (sample SAMN12280063, study PRJNA550983) | marine metagenome | isolation source: seawater sampled from same location over 5 years 0.02-0.2 micron viral filtrate | place: USA: collected off the coast of southern California halfway between the port... ... | reverse complement strand
TGGCGCAGGCTACGCGGCACGCAGGGCGCTCGCTCGCGGTGGTTTCGTCGTGGGTACGGATGAGGTTGTGCTATCAGCATGCAAGGGCAATCGTCGTTATTCGGTTCTGCCTCTCGGCGGTGTGCAAACTATTTTCATCGAGGAACGGCACCTAAAGGGGCGCAAGTGATGGAGGCTATCATGATTATAATCACTTTCGCCTTCGTTATGTATGCCGCAGTCCGGTGGGGTGTAGTAGGATGAAAACAAAGTTTAAGGCAGGCGATTTAGTCAAGTCGGTGGGCAGCGAGATCACAGGTAGAATGGGCATTATCGTTGACACCGATCACAATGCGTCACTTTATCAAGTGCAATACCGAAACAAACAAATGTTATGGGTAAAAGATTGGCAGATACAGAGGGCATATTGATATTAAAGGTAGGCGATATGGTAAGGAGAAACAGCGGTTTGACCGAGGTGTCTTTTGTTGCGCCTAAGCCCGGTATGATTGGTATTGTTGTCGAGGTGGCAAACAGAGGAAAGGTTTGTAAAGTTTATTGGAACGCGACAAAGGAGATTAAACCTTGCATATCGCGTTATCTGGAGAGGGTACAATAGTTGTCGAGGCTAATGAAAATAATAATACCAGTAACACTAATAGTAATAGCAATAGCAGCTATGGGTGCAATGATGGGATACGCGGCGTTCGTCCTGTATCATACGGCACTGCTTATGCTGCCTCTGCTATGGCATGTAATAAAACTATTAGCATTACTATTAGGTATAGGAGTAACATACACTGGTATAAGAATAGGCATAATGGAGGTGCAAGGCATACTATCCGGCAAACCCTAGTTGTGGGGTGTAGTGGTAAATAGTGGATCAATGTGGTTATTGTGACTGCATGACTGTTTACTTGTTTAGGATTGTGTGCGAAATGGTATAGGGATCAAGTACATATGTGGTAGGATTGTCAAGTGACATTATTTGTCAAGGACAGTTATTGTCCGGTTGTGCCGTCAAGTCAGAATGTGTCCGGCACTGTCAAGTGAGTGTCAATTGTATACAAGTGCGACAGCATGCGACACTTCTATTGCACGAGGCCACATTAACTAAATGTATAAACATATATGCGACAGCGCATAACCCAGTTGCAACCTGCATTATCGCGGAGGTGCGGTGGTCTGTCTGCGTGGGGTAGACGGAGAAAGGTGCGAGGCTAATACTTATATAATGATAACACAGGTTACAAGCACACAATGAAGGAGTGATACATATATGCGAGGATACATTATTAATAAAGCAAAGAGAACATATAGTATAGGGAGGAAGGCAGTAGACCTAGGGCTAGGTGTCAGTGGATGGGCTAGTATTGTAGCGGTATTGTATGCAAACATATTAATACATCAGATGCGACAGCATAAGGCAGGTTGTAAGCACACAATCAGCAAGTGAAACATTAATGTGTGACAGGGTGCGGCCTCCCCCCCCTCCCCCCTCCATATGCCGGGATGTAAGTACCATATGCCGCAATGCGCCAGAGCGCACTAAGTCGCTTCGTTCGATCACTAAGAAATTTTCACAAATTTAAAAAATGAAAAAACTGAGATCTAGTTACTGCATGGCGGTGGTGGTCAAGACAAGCAAGTTGTGGTGTCCTGTTTGTGGGGGAGACATCAGATGGTCATGTCCGTCAAGAACCGGCTACGCCTATTGCGAGTACTCTTCTAAGGCGACGAGGGCAATACCAGTGGATAAGATAGGCACCATGAAGTTTTGCAAGTGGGAAGGGCGTGTAGTGCGAGCTAAGGATGGCACAGTGATGCTATTATTTGCGTTAAAGGAAGAATGAGGCTACCAGAGGGCAACTTTCGCAAAAACGTAACAAATAAAATGGCTGTTTGAATGGGGCATGGAACTACTTATGGGACATTTGCTAATATAAAAAGTAGGGAGGTTCCAGTTATGGATAGGAAAAGAAAAGTAGTAGTAGAAGAAGTGCCTGTTATAGAGATAGAAGAAATACCTGAAGATATGACAGAGGAAATAGAGCGTTGCCTAGCCGAATGCGAGGAAGTGGCGACAAAGCCCCGGCGCAAACGCATGAGTGGCCTAGCAGATTTGTTTTCAAAACTTAAAAGATAAGGGTAGTACCAGCCTACTTAGTAGTGCATGGGGAACAAAGACAATAGCGTAGATTGCGTAGACTTGGTTGGTGATGATGCCGAACTCTGTGTGGGGGATATGATTCGTGTGGTACCAGCCCCCACCTATGGCGACCCTTACGCTGATTATGCCTACAACTATCATGTTGATATATTATGGGGTAGTGCTGCTGATGATCCGCCGGCCGGCTCTGTTATGGGCATTGTCCTGAATATATACGACGGGTATCCTTCCATTACCACTGACAATCTGACTGATGATGATGTATACGGATATGATTACCACTATACCCACCATTATGATTTCGAGTATCTTACACCAAAATACAAAGCAAGGTTCAAATGGGTGAAGTTGTGGTGTGTCCGTGGCGATAAAGGAATTCGTCTGGTTGAGATAGACATGCAAAACATAAAAGTTTTATCCGGTGGGTGATTCTCAACGCTATATATGATATGGGTAGTGGCGAGGACGAAGACGAGAAGGTGAGACTTTTCAAAGTTGGAGATCTGGTTAGATTATCTCCGCATTTATTCCCGCCGGAGGTGGGTTCTACTTCATATTATTCAATTGTTCCTATGAAGGAAGATGTTATTGGGATCGTTACATCTCTCAAAGATCCCATGAAGTGGCTTAACGATTATGATATTCCAAAATATATTGGCGAAGGGCCTCTTAACATTACCCTGCAATATTATGAGATCATGTGGCTTGATGGTATGCACCCAACTGCTGAGAAACACTACGACTTAGAGCTTGTTTCTGCTGCTGTCACTGGAAGCAGGTAGCTGAGTAGTGCATCCAAGAGGAAAAATTTAGAGAAAAAAATCGAGAAAAAATCGGCGCTTCGCTGGAAAAGACTTTGGGCCCCATAGTTACTTTAGGTGGTATATTTCTAGGAGGGGTCCATGAATGCGAAAACTAAAAGTTGCAATTTGCGCTGCAGCCGGCTTGGCTGCTTGCGCTTTTGCGTTTAATATATATGGTGGAGAGGCAAGGAGTTTAGTAAGTGATAGCGTATCAAGCATCGCTGAAGTCACTTCTGCTGAGACCGCCACTGTACATTATGTGTCGGCCCGTATCGACGCGCGTAGCGCTGCTGTAAGAGTAGTCACGCCGTCTGGTAGGGGTTCCGGTACATACATGAAGATAGGTCGCCATTATGTTGTTGTTACGGCACAACATGTGGTGAGAGATGAGCCTGTCGTTATTGTTGAAGGAAGGAACGGAGAATATGTCTACGGAGAGCCCATATTACATGGCACCACCGCTGACGTAGCCATTATTCTCATTCCAGAACTCAACAGTAGGGATGCGCTCGATTATAAACCAATGAAGCGTCCAAGGAATTTGGATAGACTCGTTGGCAAAGAAGTAACTTATACAGGGTTTCCCGGCCCGCATGACTTATTGTCGGTTGATGGGAAAATCATGAGTTACGAACGAGGTCACATAATCATCCATTCATATGCATGGCCCGGTGCCAGTGGTTCCGGTGTGTTTGATATGAGAGGAAGATTAATAGGAGTAGTCAGCGCTGTCGATGTTGGACAGTGGCACTGGCAGATTCCGCCACAATTGGTGGAAGATGTTGTATGGATTGCTCCAGTGTGGGATATCGCGGAGGATGACATAGAAGATCATCTACGTTCTAGGGGAGAATAGCATATGAAAAAGCTACTTTGTTTAATGGTGATACTAGCAGTTGCAGTAACCGGTTGTCATTCCCCTGACTATCAGGTCGTTTACGCTGATACGGTTACGGAGTATGTAGAAGTCGAAACAGAAACAGTTGTGTACGTTGAAGACACAGGGGAGCCAGAAGTTATCTACGTTGAAGTAGAAGACACTGGGTGGAATGACGAGATATGGGTTGAACACTTTACACAACCCATGGGTGCAGATGGTGTTGATATTTTATGGATTATTGACACGTCCGGTTCTATGAATCGTTTTGATCCTCAATTGATTGCGGGAATAGAAGCGATGATGAATGCGTTACCGGAATCAGGCTGGCGATTAGCTATGTTGAGCAATGACCCATCTAAGGCAGCTACGGAAGCGCAGTTTCCTTTGGTGCCGGGTGATGATGTAGAGGATGCATTGGACATGTATTCTACGATGCAAAGGGGAGCCCGAGAAGAAGGGTTTGATTCGGCATATGAATATATGGTTAACAACCCCTATGCCTCGACATGGATGAGAAGTGATGCAGCATTGCTTGTTGTATTCGTCTCAGACGAAGAAGAGCAGAGCGATGATCATTTTCCATTAGTGAGCGACTTTACAGCTTGGTACAGTACATTGAGGATGGGGTCAGCTTATCTTGCCAGTATTAATAATGTTGAGCAAGCTGATTCTGTTTGTGCCACTTTGCCTAATCCAATTGACATTGGAGATAGGTATATGGAAGCTACAAATTATTTCGGAGGCACAGTTGTGGACATTTGTTCTGAAGACTGGTCACCGGGGGTTACTGATGCTTCTACGCAAGTAGAACCTCATGAAGAGTGGCCTTTGGATTATGATCCTAAGCCGGCTAGTATAGAAGTATTCCTAAATGGAGTATTGAGTACTGACTGGACTTATGATTCCGTGGAAAACAAAGTGGTATTTACTGTTGTTCCATCGGGTGGTGTGCTAGTAGAAATAGCATACGCCTTAAGGTAACATGCCATGGCGGGCCGTTCAGGTACAATTAGTAGATTTGAGTGGCCCGTTGGCAGTCTTGTACAAGTTAATACCAACGAACACGATATCAACTATCTAAGAATTGGATTAATAGTCAACATTGCCACCCCAAGGAACCTAATGGACCTTGCGGGTGGCATTATTGAAGATTGGCTGTGGAGAGAATTGGAATTCGAGGATGGAGTTTATATCGAAACAGCTTATATTGTGAAAATCGGGTCAGATAATACTATATACTCATATTCAGAGTTAGATCTTTTATGTTCATCCGGTACAGGGAGTTAAAGTGTCTTCGAAAATTACGACTAGTGAGCAATATACGCACACATTAAACACAGAATCATATGAATGGTATTACGAAATTAAGTCCAGAACAATGATAAGACTACCAAGCGGTACAAAAATTGTACTATACTCTCATCAGACTGATAAGAGGGGCAGGATGCTAGCAATCACGCAGATGGGCGATTACATTTATGTGGAGGAAGAGCAAGTATTAAACATTGATTTTCATTAATTAGCTAAACTTTGTAACATATTTTTTACATTTGATGCAGGCTAAAGAAAAAAAACAAACTATATGCAAGATATCATTATAGCTAAAGGGGGTTAGATGTTACGTGAGCATAAAAAAACCGTTGACACAACAAGAGGTGTTCGAAAAAATTGCCAAAGAATGGTTAGAACCTGAAAAAGACCATTCAGAAACTATTTATAGTAAAGAAACTTTACACTTTTCTAGATTAGTTAAGTCGTTCTTAATGACTATAGACCATCAGGCTGATAAAAATACTGTGCTTGATGCAGTAAGGCTAGCCCTAAAAGAGATGTACGGTTCAGATATTCAAATTAACCATGTCAAGAAGATAAGATAGGAGTCGTTAAATGCTGAATTTGACTGAAGATACATACAAAACCCTTATGGAAGCCCTCAAATCAATTAATGAGGCGGACTTAGAGGCACCGGACGCATACGGAGAACTCGAAACTGCCTTTGCGGACCAACAAAAAGCCGATGAAGAAGAAGCAGGAGCATCCGAAGAGGAAGCAAAAGCCGCTGCAGAGGTCGCGAAGGCAGAAGCAGATCTGGCAGGTGCGATGGAAGAGCTTGGCAACGGCCAAGAAGAGAAAGCTGCAGCAGAAGAATTGGCAATTGCAGCAGCCGAAGCCTATGAAAAGGCTTTAGAGAAGAAGAAAGAGGCGACTGATCTGGGCATGTCAGCAATAGAGGCAGACAAGAAAGCGAAAGAAGACGCTGTAAGTGCTGCGGAAACGATTCAGGGCGCCCAAGAGAAAGCTGCAGAAGCATCCGAGGCCGCTGCTGACGCCAGAGAGGCATATGCTGACGCCACCGGAGAGTCAGGAGAGGCTGTAGGGGCATCTGGAGAGGCTGCACAAGCTGTTGCTGATGCTACTGGAGAGGTAGGGCCGGCTATAACGGCAGATTCAGACGCCAGAGAAGAAGAAAGAGAAGAGGATGCAGAAGCCCAAGCCGATAGAGATGAAAAAAATGCTGAACGAGATGCCGCTGCAGAAGAAATGGCTGCAGATGCAGAAGCAAATGCTCAAGAACCTGCCGAAGAAGAGGAAGAAGCCCCACAAGAGCAACAAGAATCTTTACAGAAAACGATTTATGATTTTATACGAGAAGAAATGTCCATCATAAAAGAAGAGAAGCAGTCTGCTACAGAGAAGCAAGAACAATTGTCTGCCGAACAGGCTCTGAAGAGAAGTTATTGGGTTCATGCAATGAACGCAAAGGCACAGAGAGACGAAAACAAGCAGATATTAAGTGCATTAGGAGAGATTTTAGTTCAATTGAAGTCTCTCAACTACTATGCTAGCCCAGATACTGGCGCTAAGGCCCATGATGATAAGTACTCTAGCGCGGCGTGGATGGGAGAGCAGAAAAATCGTGAAATAATCTTAAATATTCACAACTTAACTGCTAAAATAGAACAGTTGGGCTACAATAAAGAAGTTGTTGCCATTAAAAGCACTTTGAATGAAGTATTGCGCCCAGAATCGGACGCAAAGACACTCATATCAGAAGAAATTTTCGATATAGAACAAAAAATTAAAACTTTGTGAGTATAATGATGCATGAAGCAGAAGTCGTGTCTTGGTATACCGGTAAAGGGTATCAAATTTCACTTCATGAGCTTAAAAAAGAAATTAAAAGTCATATTTCTGACAATGGTGAGTTGTTTATCGGTTGTGATAGCTACTTAGCTCATGATAAATGCGTTTTTGCTACCGCTTTATGTCTTCATGGGGCAGAAACACAAACAGGAGGCCGCTACTTTTGGTATAGAAGGAATATAAGAGCAGAAAAGTATAAAAATTTTAGCTTGAGGATGTTTCAAGAGGTTTATAACTCTTTAGGGCTGGCATTATGGACAGCAGAGCACTTCCCGAAAGCGAAAATTGAAATTCATATTGATATCTCTTCAGATCCGAAAGGAAAGAGTTTTAAATATGGTGATGCCCTCTCTGGAATGGTAAAGGGCGCCGGGTTTGAGTGTAAAATCAAGCCGGATGCTTGGGCAGCAAATTCTATAGCAGACAAACATTCAAAATAGCGCATAAAAGATGTCAGAGCTGTATAAGTCAGAATATATCTACGGTGGAAACAAAATTGACACTTTTTCTATAGGAGATTTGGTACATTGGAGCAGATGGGGTCAAATCGAAGGAAAAGTAGCCTCAACAAAGAGAATGGGAGTGATTTTGGAAATATTCGTAGAAAATAAGTCTGGAAGAGATGTTGCCTATGCTAGAATCCTGCCAATTGAGAAAGATGAAGGCGAAGAGGTCAAAAAATTGCTAACAACAGTTTATCTGGTCTCGAAAGGAGAAGAAAAGGGAAATGCTTGAAGAATTCACCATTGGAGACTTAGTTCTCCCCACGCAAAGGCAAACGCTGTTTAGTTTTGGAAATATTTGGGATGAAAACCTCAAAAACCAGAACAGTCTTAAAAATATGGGCCTTGGGATCATCGTTGAGGTCAACCCACTGTTTATGAACGGACAATTTAGAGTTTATTGGCCTAGAGTCAAAAAGTTTACCAGAGAAGAGCGTATTAGCCTTCTTAAAGTTAACCAATAGAACTTGATACGGTTTTTGCCTCTTTTGAAATTCAAAACTACTTATTATTGACGTTTAGTGTGAAAGCACGTTCAATATTCAATTAAAACGCGCCGCGAGAAGATATGAGCGGTTATAGCTATTAAAAAGAGGTTACAAAATGAAAAATAACGATTTGAGAGCAATTATCGCCCAAGAGGTGACTCGCGCTCAACTAATTGAGGCCCTGAAGGCCGGCACCAAAGGCGGTGCGATACAGGACGCTTCGGCGGATAACATTATCGATGATTACACAGTATTAGTAAGAGGCTTATCCGTGAAAGCTGGGATTAGCCTTAAAGAATCTAATAAGATTGTTACAGAAAGTCTTCGTAACGGAGGTGAGCTTATAAAGAGCGAGGCTCTGGATACACTCAGTGAGGGATGGCTGCGAGGGCTATCTAACGCTATTGGAAATTTCTATATCGGAATTGGTAAAGTGTTCACTGGTGAAGGCGCTAAAGAAGTGCCCAAGGAAAACGATGTCTTGGCAGCACTCCAGAGAGCACAACAGGGCGAGCAAGTAATGCAATTGCTTCGTCAAATGCTGGGTGGTGTTAAAGCCGCTGATGAGGCTGAAGACGATGGTAACCCAGAAGACGAGGCCGCAGAAGACAAAGTAGTGGATGGCCTTGAAGATGCAATCGAGGATATTGATGATCAGCTTCCCGATGGTGACCTCCCTCCGCCCGAAGGCGAGGCTGGTGAGGGTGCAGAGGCTGGTGCAGATGCCGGTAAACCTCTTTCCATTATGAAGAAACAGAAAACCGGAGATCCCAACAAACCCGCCGAGGTACCTCTAGTGACTTATTTACAGAAACAACTTAAGTTCGGCGCCAAGGCTTCACAGAAGATTGCCAGAAACTTGTCTAAGCAGCTATCTGCTGCCGGCGTTCAAGTCGCAGAGTCTAGAATCCTTGAGCTATACCAAGAAGCGCTTCTAGAAGCTACAATGAATGACCTTAAAGCGATTCAAGAAGCAGGGCGCCCCAGATCTAAAAGCCGCAAAGAACAAGAAGCGGAGAAGGAAGCTGGACGTAAAACAAGAAGAGACAGAGTAGCAGACGTGGACAGCGCAGAATCTGATTTGGCAGATGCCGAAGCAAGAAAAGCTGCAACTGCAGGAGGCTCTTCACCTTATACAAGTAACCCTTTTGCCGACAGTGATGTGAGAGACGCACAAAGTAAAGTGGCTGGCGCTAAAGATGGTGTTGAGGCCGCTGGAGCATCCCTAGGAGCCACAGTACAAGGTCACAAGGACGCGAGGGCTGCTGACAAGGCAGACCGCAAGGAAATGGAAAAGAGAGCCAAGAGCCACCCCGGTGGAGCAGTTGCTCAAACCGTTCTTACTCATGCAGCGAGAACAGCTTCCAGACCGGGCCAATATGACGAAGAATTTATGACGGCATTGGGCGAAGATCCAAAAGCACAAGATAAGAAGATTAATAGTATTGTTAAACTCCTACGTCGTCAAATGCAACGCCGTGGTATGGATGATGCGATAATCAAGAAGGCACTTAGACTCAAAGAGGCACAAGTTGCTGAAATGATTATGAGAAAACTTGAAGAAGACTTTATTAGAAACAGAGAAGCACAGAAGTAGTCGCATGAGTTGTAAGATTGTAGACAAGTCTGGAATGGATATGTCTTCTTTGACCGACATGGCAAAGAAGTTCTATCCGTATGCTCAGGAGTACTTGGGTTTTGACAAGCCTGCTACAATTGTATATCAAAGTGATCCAAAAAATGCCCAGAACCCTCTGGGCACTACTGCTCATTATGAGCCGGGGAATCACACAGTAACATTATACGTGGATGGAAGACATCCAAAAGATTTATTGCGCTCTTTGGCGCATGAACTTGTTCATCATGCACAGAATTGTAGAGGTGACTTAACTCCCGCGAAAATGGGAGAGACAGGACCGGGTTACGCACAGAGTAACAGCTACATGAGGGGTATGGAGACAGAAGCATATGAAAAGGGAAACCTTTGTATGAGAGACTGGGAAGACCAGTATAAAAGACAAAACGAAAATTTACATTTACAGGAGCAAAACAAAATGGACTTTAACGAAAAAGTGGCCAAGATTCTTATGGAAAAGATTCAAGCCGAAATTAACACAATGGTAGAGGGTTCTGGTGATCGTAACGACGACAGAGAAGAGGGACATGGCGAATCACGTCAGAGGGCCGGTAGTGCTGGCAATCCCGGTAAGAACGAGGCTGTAGACAACGACGATGAAGATGTTGTCAACGAGGAAGAGGAAACCACAGAAGATGATTCTGATGTAGTAGCCGAAGCTGGTAATGACGACGAAGATGTCCAAGAAGAAGGCAAGGGTGCTTACAAGGTTGATGATGATGAAGGTAGCAAAGGCGACGATACAGACGCAGACGACCAGAACGAGAGCCTTGAGGGAGTCTTTGACGACCGCAATGGACAACTCATGGAACGCCTTATTAAGAACTGGGCAACCAAGTAGAATATTATGGATCTCGATAGAATCACCAGAGAGTTCGGAGAATTCCTTTTAGATGAGTCTGCTGATCCAGACCTAATGGGATACCTGCAAGCTCTCTCAGAGAGTCTTCGTGCGATCCGACCGGGAAGCCGAAAAGACGAAAGGAGAATTCAGCTTGGTATCAAGCATCTCAATGAAGTCAAGAGGCATGTCAAGAGAATGAATAAAAGAATATCCACTCTCGAAGAGCAGGTTAAAGTGTTAGAAGAATCTAAAGGAGAATAACTATGGGCGGTGTTGCTGGGCATTTGATGCATTTATATGATAACCCCGACATGACTGCAAGTCAGATGACTAAAATTCTGACTTCTGCGGCTAACGGGGAATTGGTCGGTACCGAGAAAACTGATGGGTTTAATATCTATCTTAGTTTTATTGGTAACGAAGCGAGATATGCTCGCAATAAAGGCGACATGCGCAAGGGTGGCGGCGCCATGGCTGATCTCGTTGCTAGAGAATTTGCCGGAGGCGAAAAGATCAAGAAAGTCTATCTTGATGCCTTTGAATCTTTTGAAAGAGCGATGAAGTCCCTATCTCCAGAATCCAGACAACAGTTGTTTGGAGGCGAAAGTCCTATATTCCTAAACACAGAAATCCAAGGGCCCGGTGCAAATAACTTAGTAAACTATGATGCAAATATTCTTTCTATTCACTCAACTGGTCACAAGTATTATGACGCCCAAAGTGATACAGTACTCAATGCAGACTCTGCAGCTATATCAAGAATATCAGGCCACTTAGATGCTATATTAGATCAAATGGAAGCCATCAACGTTGGACTACCATTCAGCGTCAAGAGAACAGCAGTAATGCAATTGAAGGGCATCTCTGAAGGTGATGCTTTGGAAGATGTTCTTTACCGTATTAATCAAGCCGGCTTTGTTGGTAATATGACAATGGCGGAATATATTGATAACAAGCTTTCTCCAATTATTCAAAGAACTATACCAAGTGCAACCGGCGATTTGCTAAGCCACATTATTGATCACATTAAACAAAAGAAAGGCCGCAAGAATGTTCGCATGGTTAGAAAGATGCTTGCCAGCCCAGAAGAAGGAGAAGCTCTCACTGCCATTTTAGATCGTAAGAAGCAGTTGCTTAACGATGCCATTGCTCCCATCGAAGAAGCCATTCACGATTTCGCAGTAGAACTCCTTAGAGGGGTTGAGAGCGCCTATATCCTCGACAACAGCGCGGAAATGGAAAGAGTGCGTTCTGATGTGGCTAGTGCGATTGAACAGATTGCAGCATATGATGGTCCCGGTTCCGATGAAGCCCAAGAGATTCTGATTAAGCAATTGAAGAAGATCAAGTCCCACGAAAATATCACTTCAGCCGTGGAAGGATTCGTTTTCAGCTACGACGGTAATACATATAAGTTTACGGGTAACTTTGCACCCGCAAATCAAATCCTAGGGCTGTTTAAGTATGGTAGAGGCTCTGCACCTCCCATCGCCCGCAAAGAAAGCTCAGAAGAGCCCTCAAAGCCCATTAACGAGGCCGAGGCAACACCCCCAGCAGCAAATGTTGAGCCAGTCCGTAGAAAGGTGGCAGTTATTCCCGGTGGATTCAAATCTCCACACAGAGGACACTTCGCCATGGCACAAAAATATGCTCGTATGGTAGATAAAGTTATTGTTTTTGTTTCTCCGCTGTCGAGACCCACTCCTTCGGGAGCAGAGGTCACATCGGAAGACTCTGTACGACTTTGGAATCAATACATTGAAGCCTATGGGCTGCAAGATAAAATCGATGTAAAAGTTTCCGCAATCAATTCACCAGTTAGACTTGTGTTCGACTTTGTTGCCAATGGCTGGGATTCAAAGAAGGAAAAACAGGTTAACGAACCTAATCCAGACTACGCCCAAGCGGGCGATATGGTAATTCTTGGCGTTAGCACCAAAGGAGGTGATGATTCAAGATTCACAGCTACCGCACAACAGTATGCACACCCTCGCGTGAGAGTGGCTGCTGGAAGAGAATGGGCCATTTCAGCAGAAGGGGATGAGTTCGTTCACAGTCAAACTGGGGAAGCCCTAAGCGCCTCACACATGCGAGCATGTGAAGATTCACCAGAAGCTGCAGCAGAAAGAATGAAGCTGGGTTTAGGTCAAGACCCTCTAAATGCTCTTTCGGAATTCCTCCCAACAAGACTTCGAAATGATGTGGCTAGAATTCATTCATCTTTGTTTCAGCGACAAGAAATGGCAGCAGAAGGATTAGTAGAATTGATCGGGTCTTTACTAACTGAGAGTTACATAGAGGAAATATCCGCTATGGGTGCGGTTGGTGGAGGTGCTGTCGAAGGCGCTCCCGGTCAAAAGAAAAAGAAGAAGAAACAGGATACTCTTATCCGCGAGGATGATGATGAGTGTGAAGATGACGAAGAGACCACCGCTATTGCGGAAGCAATGCTCCTAGAATTTGAAGATGAGTTTGCTGCTGTAGGTGGTGGAAAGCTAAAGAAAGCCATGTCATCTAAAGGTGTAAAGAGAGCCATGGGAGTGGTTGACAGGGTTGCGTATGCAGGATCAAAAGCATCCGATAGAGCATTCACTCAAAAAAGTGTTAACACTGTTGGTGATCTCCGCAAATTATTGAAAACAATGAAAGCTGCTAAAGCAGGTAAGTCTGGTGCCAAGCGAGCAATCTCTGCTCTTGGCGGAGGCGCTTTGTTTCAGGCAATCGATGGAGTGCGCAAAGTTTCTGATCTGTATCAAAAGATGTACAATGCTCAAGACAACTTTTTAACAGGAACTGGAATGGATGCATTAAATGTCGATGACAATATTGCTAAAATAATCGATGACAGAGTTGAGAATGCTTTTCTTAAAAGCTTAATGGCTAAAATGAAATCTGCTGGTGATGATGAGCCGTTACCAGATGCAACCGAAATGATTCAAGATTACTTAAAGAGTACATTCGATGGATGGTCTGTTTCCGGCGGCGCACGGAAAAAGCAGAAGCCGGGACAAACGGTAGCTGATCCGGGTCAGGTCGAAAAAGAAGATGTAGCAGAGGGCAAGTCCACAGGTGCAGGCCAACAGAATAAAGACCGAGAAGAGGGGTATCCTCTTGGCGGAAAGAAGAATAAGAAAAACCAAGACACCATTATTAGAGAAGATGATGAGGAAGAGATTTCCGAAGCATGTGGAGACGAGGATGAAACATGGCGGGCTAGCGGAGAAAGAATGCCAAGTAAAATTAACACAATTGATTATGTTGAGCGAGCGCCTCATTACGATATGGGCGACGATATAGAGCCTCCTTCGAAAACAACAGATGCATATGACTCAGACCCATACCCACCTATGGTGCCAAAGATGCCACACGATGATGAAGAACAATTGGACATTTTAAGAAGATTAGTTCAATCTTTGTCGGCGCCGGCCTAATTATATTAAGAGAGGATTTCAAATGGACCGTATTGAATTTTATAACGAACTAATCTTGCGTGAGCAGATTAGAAAAATCATTGGCTTAGTTTCTGACAAAGCGAAACAAGAGGCTACTAAAAAGCTAGTAGAATCTATTGTGAAAAACAAGAGCCAAGGCAAAGTTTTA
>VMHT01174394.1_pt1 | contig 14051 bp, 10 predicted proteins | sample 4693611 | NCBI WGS metagenome assembly VMHT01 (sample SAMN12280063, study PRJNA550983) | marine metagenome | isolation source: seawater sampled from same location over 5 years 0.02-0.2 micron viral filtrate | place: USA: collected off the coast of southern California halfway between the port... ... | reverse complement strand
TTCAAAAGGATAAATGCCACAATTCACTAGAAGATTCAAATTACTATTTCTGTTTTTCCTCGTTTTTTCGGGGTTTATATATGCACAGCGCGATGTCCCACCTAAACCATCGGAGGAAACCAGCGTTTATGACGAAGCCGATATTTTAACTTCTTCGGAAGAAAAGCAGTTAGAGCAGAAGTTGATTAACTATGCTGATACGACTTCAACCCAAATCGTAGTCGCGAGTATAAATTCCTTTCAAGGAGAAAATCAGAGTGATTATGCAGTTAAATGGGCTCACGAATGGGGAATTGGTCAAAGTGCTGAAGATAATGGCTTACTGGTTATTGTAGCCGAAGAAGATAAAAAGATTTGGATCACTAATGGTTATGGGCTTGAAGAGTATATGACTGATGCCCGTACCCGTCAAATAATTGAACAGGTAATTCTCCCTGAATTTAGAAACGGGAGCTATTACAATGGCCTTGATGCCGGAACTACCGCAATTTTCCAGGTATTATCAGGCACCTTTGAAGGCACACCACAATCCCGAAATTCAGAAAGAGGCTTTCCTCTCCCGGGAATTGTTATGCTTATAGTTTTTGTGGTCATTATTATTTCGTTTTTTAAACGACGTGGTGGCGGTGGCCGTAATGGTGGCCGAAGAAGCGCAGGAGATACTTTTCTTGACGCTATTATCTTAAGCTCTCTTGGACGTGGTACTTTTGGCGGAGGCAGCTCCGGTGGAGGTTTTGGCGGCGGAGGCGGCTTTGGTGGCGGTTTCGGCGGCGGCGGCTTTGGTGGCGGCGGTGCCGGTGGAAGCTGGTAAATTCAGTGCGCAGGTTTTAGTAGGCAGCTAGCAGTAAAACAGTATTAAGTTTAGATAATTTTTGACTTCATTATAAAGCTCCTCCCCTTATTTTCAAGGGGAGGTGGCCGCAGGCCGGAGGGGTTATTTTCTCAAAAATCAATTAAAATGTGAAACCTCCCCTTTCTTCAGCGCTGCTGAATTCATTCCCCTCCTTGCGAGGAGGGGAGCAAATATCAAGATAAATTAAATCTACATTCTCCCCCTCTTGTTATTAGGATCTTTTCCGCCAAACTTGCTGATTTTATAAGTAAAACTCAGCATAAAATATTGCTCTAAAACAAGCTCTTGTGTATCCTGGATAAAATCGTCTCCGGTAAACCTTCTGGTTGCTATATTTTGATCCAGCAAGTCGAAGACTTTAACTTTCAGCGTTCCATTATCTCCAAGGATTTCATAGCCTAAACTGGCATTCCATAAGTAGAAAGAATTCTGAAATCCTGGCGAAGCATTCCCAATAGACTGGTAGGCGATATCACTTCCTATCACAAATTTCTCTGGCCAGAAAGAGGTAAGCGCCAAAGAAATATTTTGATTCTTATAATTCTCTTCCCTGTTATTAAAACTGTATTCAGCATCTACAAATTCTACGCTATAAAAAGGCTCCAAAGTTACCAGGTCTCTAAAATTATATTCTACACTTAAACTTGGCGTTAAATTTAAACTTTTAGAGAAATAGCGTTGCTCGTTAGTGAAACCTATATTTTTATTGAAATTCCCATAAATTCCTCCTCTAATTTTTATGGAACTTTCTTTTTCCAGTTTAAAGGTTTTATCCATACTTCCACCACCAAAGTAATTATAAGCGCCGTCTACATTTGTGTAAGTAGTAGTTCTCACTAAATCCTCATCTACAGTACTACGAGTTACCACCTGGTCATTAGTGAAATTCCCACCTAAATAAGCGTAAAAGCCTGAACGCGTTTTAAAATCGAAATTATTAAAGTTGATATAAAACCTATGTCTTAAAGCCGGTCTAAGATCTGGATTACCGGTAATTATGTTCAGCGGATTTATAGTATTGGTAACCGGCTGTAATTGCGTAAGCGAAGGTGTATCCCAGGAATTATTATAATTAAAATAAATAGATTTTCCCTGTGATAAACTATACCTAAAATAGGCATTGGCAAATACATTTTCGTAAGTATTATCTATACTGGTTTCCGTAAAAAGATCTCTGTTTTTTAATCGGAGACTTTGAAAACCTCCAGAAAGACTGGCTCTTAATTTTTCATCATTATAAACAAGACCTAAGCTTGGGCGATGTTCAAAAGATTCAGAAACAAAATCATTGCTTAATTCATCGTCAAGCAAAGTATAATCACCTTCCTCGTCTACATCGTAAACCAGTCGCTCGTTTCGGCCATCTTCCTTATCAAAATTATAGCTTACATCTAGCATTAATTTTTCAGTAATAGGAAAACGGGCACCCAAATCAATACCGTAATTGTTATCCTTATTTTCTTCGGAAATTAACTGGTCCTGAACATCGGTATTTACCAGTTCTCCTTCCTGGTTATAGATCTCCCTTTCTGAAAAGAAATTATCATCCTGAGAACGGGTGTTATTTTCATTATTAAAACCAAGACTGTAATAACCTCCATTCTCACCGAATTTACGCGTAAAATTTAATCGATTAGAAAAATTCACGCTATGTACTTCAGAATAATTATCGGTTAACGCCGTGTTTATTGGTGTACCATCTTCTTCAACCGATTCTGTAAAAGACTGGTTAGAAGAGCGACCGCTATTGGTATTAATATTTGGTCTAACCGAAATTCTGGTTAAAGTATCAGGCTGAATTTCAAAACCTAAACTAAAACGGTGATTATTATTAAGTCTATTACTACTGGATTCTGAATTGTTAAAGAACCTTCTATTGGGTAGAATATTTTCTCTTTGGGTTTTGGTTTCGGTGATATTATCGGCCCGGCTATAAAAATAATTAGAAGAAAGTTCGGTTTCCTGCGGCCATTCGTTTACTAAACTAAAGCCGGCATTATCAGATTTTGTAATCCCATTTCCAGATCCAAAACTATTACCGTTTATACTAAAGTTCCCGCCACGACTCCTGGTTATGGAATAGGCATTACGCCCCATAGCATCGTAGACTTCATCAAAAGAAAATCCGGAAGAATTAATATTATTTGAGCTCGCTAAAAGACTAACGCGAAAATCATTTTTAAAATAATTCCCAATTCCGCTTAATTCGTATCTATCATTGGTACCGCCACCGGCAGTTAGCCTCGAGAAAAATCCGCGGTTTTTATCTTCATCTATGGTAATATTGATTGTCTTATTTTCAGCATCACCTTCTTTTCCGGTAAATTCTTCAGATTTGGTTTTACTATCTACCACCTGAAGTTTATTAATTAATTCCTTTGGGAGGTTTTTAGTAGCAATTTTAGGATCATCACCAAAAAATTCTTTTCCGTTTACTTTAATTTGAGAAACCGGGGTGCCGTTTACCGTTATGCTTCCGTCGGTAGCTACTTCTACCCCGGGAAGTTCTTTTAGTAATTCTTCCAGGTTCGCATCTTTACGCGTTTTAAACGAAGCCGCATTAAATTCAAGGGTATCTTTTTTTATCGTTACCGGAGCTCGAGAAGAAGTAATGGTTATTTCATCTAAAGCATTATCGGCCACCTGCATTTTTATCGTACCTAAATTGAGTTTTTCATCAATTTCTAATTTCTGGCTATAGGTTTTAAATCCGGCATAGGAGATAAGTAAATTAGCTACTTCAAGGCCGCCATTACCGGCAAGTTGGAATGCCCCGGAATTATCTGAAATAGTATAAGTAACCAAACTACTGTCTGCAGGTTTTTCCAGGTAAACCGTGGCTGATTCAAGCGGTTCCCCCTGCGGGCCCGTTACTTTACCATTTATTTCAAAATTTTGGGCAGTTAAATTTCCTGCCAGGAAAAGCAAGGCAAGACTAAGTAAAATTCTCATTTAGAGTATAGGTGTTAAACGTTGAATAAATCAAGACAAAGACATGCCTTACTAACTATATTGGTAGTTAGACTCTCGATTTGTTACAAAGTTTAACAAGAAACTTATTTTTTCCTGAAATACACTGAAATTGGCACTCCGGTTAAGTCAAATTCCTTTCTTAACTTATTCTCTATAAATCGTTTATATGGATCTCTAACGTACTGCGGAAGATTACAGAAAAACGCAAATTGCGGCTGTGGTGTAGGTAACTGCGTACAAAACTTGATTTTCACATATTTCCCTTTATAGGCCGGCGGCGGATTCTGCTCTATTATTGGAAGCATTATATCGTTAAGCTCCCGGGTTTTAATTTTTTTACTGCGGTTTTCAAAAACAGTAACTGCGGTTTCAATAGCTTTAAAAATACGCTGCTTAGTTAATACAGACATGAAAACAATTGGTACATCGGTAAAAGGCTCAATTTCGCGTCTTATCATTGCTTCATAATCGCGCATGCTATTGGTCTCTTTATTTTCAACCAAATCCCATTTATTAACCAGGATCACGATTCCTTTTCGGTTTCTTTGCGCCAGCCAGAAAATATTCTGCACCTGCCCATCAAATCCTCGAGTGGCATCTAAGATCAACAGGCAAACATCACAGTTTTCTATGGCACGCACCGAACGCATTACCGAGTAAAATTCGAGGTCTTCTTTAACCTTCGATTTTCTTCTAATCCCGGCAGTGTCTACTAGGTTAAATTCAAATCCGAATCTGTTATACTTGGTATCCATAGCATCGCGGGTAGTTCCTGCAATGTCTGTTACAATATAACGTTCTTCGCCTATTAAAGCATTTATAAAAGAAGATTTGCCCGCATTAGGACGACCTACTACGGCAAATCTTGGCAATTCTGTTTCTTCTACAGCTTCATTGACCGGGAGGGCTTCAATTAGAGCATCTAGCAAATCTCCTGTCCCACTACCATTTGTACTGGCAATAGGAAAGTATTCGCCAAGACCTAAAGAATAAAATTCTACTGCATTCTCCAGCCTTTTATTATTATCTACCTTATTTACCGCTAAAAGCACAGGCTTATCTATTTTTCTAAGCAGTTGTGCAACATCCTCGTCCATTGGAGTCACGCCGCTTTCAACGTCTACCATAAAAATAATAGCATCGGCTTCATCTATGGCAAGTTCTACCTGCTTGTCTATTTCGGCTTCAAAAACATCGTCGCTTCCCACTACATAACCACCCGTATCTATAAGCGAGAAATTACGCCCATTCCAATCAGATTTTCCATAATGACGGTCGCGGGTAACCCCACTAACCGAATCTACAATCGCCTCACGGCGTTGAATTAATCTATTGAAAAAGGTAGATTTCCCAACGTTTGGCCTTCCTACAATGGCTACAATATTGCCCATAATATTATTCTTTAATCCCTCATTGAGGTTTTATTCCCTAAATTTATTCAGAGAATTTAATTGTTTGCAAAATTAGTGTAAAAATTCGGGTTTACCCGAAACTTAGAAAACGGAAGTTTCCAGGGCAGGAATCTGAAGATTTTTGAATTGAATTTCCTGTAATAAACTTTAAAATTTTAATTCAGAAATTATTCATTATATCCAAAACGCTTCAATTGGCGCTGGTTACTTCTCCAGTTTTTATTCACTTTCACATAAAGTTCTAAATGAACCTGTTTTCCGAAGAATTTTTCAAGGTCTTTCCTGGCTTCTACCCCAACCCTTTTCAAAGCCGCACCTTTATGTCCTATAATAATACCTTTTTGAGTCTCACGTTCTACCATGATCACGCTTCGCATTCTAATAATTTGCTCTTCTTCAAAAAATTCCTGGGTATCAATTTCTACGGCGTAAGGAATTTCCTTTTTGTAATGCATTAAGATCTTTTCGCGAATAATCTCATTTACAAAGAAACGTTCAGGTTTATCGGTAAGCGTATCTTTTGGATAAAATGCGGGAGATTCTGGAAGTAGTTCTATAATTCTATTAAAAACTTCGGCCACATTAAAACCTTCCAAAGCAGAAATCGGAAAAATTTCAGCATTAGGCACTTTCTCTGTCCACATCTGCACCTGACTCTCCAATTCTTCCTGGTTAGATTTATCAATTTTATTCAGTAGTAAAATAACGGGGATGTCGGTTCCAATTATTTTGTTGAAAAAGGCTTCATCTTTAAGTTCTTTTTCGCCAATCTCTACCATATATATCAAAACATCGGCATCCTCAAAAGCAGATTTAACGAAACCCATCATAGATTCCTGCAACTCGTAGGCCGGTTTTATAATTCCCGGGGTATCACTAAGAAGCATCTGGAAATCTTCACCATTTACAATTCCAAGAATACGGTGGCGGGTGGTTTGCGCTTTAGAGGTGATTATAGACAATTTTTCGCCTACAAAAGCATTCATTAAAGTAGATTTCCCAACATTAGGGTTTCCAATAATATTTACAAATCCTGCTTTATGTGCCATGCTAATAAATTTTATGCAAAGGTAAGAGGATTAGCTAACAGTTATCTTCTTTTACTTTGAATTTATTTCTGAAATTACATTTGTCGTAATTCTACCGTAAAATTAATTATTAATTTGATAATCAGGCACGTTCATATTGTCAAAGCATTAAAAATTACCACTTAAGTTACGCTAAACTTTTCTATTAAAAATAATTGGCTAATTTTGCCGGCTCTTATGAAGCAAAGAAGAAACATATATTGGTCTCCACTTACTCCGCCCTAGGTAGTTAAGGTTTCATCTCTATTATATTCCGAAATTTATTTTCTGCGGAAAAAATTCCGCGTTCCAATATCTATTAAAATTATATTCTGATGCAAAAAATCTTCAACCTGTTTGATTTTTCACAAAAAGTTGATTATAAAAACGAAGTCCTTGCAGGACTTACCGTAGCGATGACAATGATTCCAGAATCATTATCTTTTGCTATTCTAGCAGGTTTTCCTCCTCTAGTAGGTTTGTATGCCGCCTTTATTATGGGGATTATTACTGCCGTACTTGGGGGACGCCCAGGCATGGTTTCTGGTGGTGCCGGTGCTACCGTAGTGGTTTTAATCGCTTTAATGAATTCTCATGGATTAGAATATGTTTTTGCGGCAGTGGCCATGGCTGGAATTATTCAAATTGCCGTTGGGGTCTTTAAATTGGGTAAATTTATTCGGCTAGTACCGCAACCTGTAATGTTCGGATTTGTAAATGGTTTGGCAGTAATCATTTTCACTGCCCAATTAGAACAATTTAAAGAGATAATTAATGGCCAGGTACAATGGTTAACCGGAGATGCCTTGTTAATCATGACGGTACTGGTAGCGTTAACTATTGGTATTATTCTTATTCTTCCAAAAATAACCAAAACAGTCCCACCATCTTTAGTAGCCATATTGGTTGTTTTCGCTATTGTTTATTTCTTCGGAATTGAAACCAGACAGGTAAAAGATATTGCTTCCGTTAGTGGTAGCTTGCCGCCTTTCCATATTCCCCAGGTACCCTTTACCTGGGAAATGCTACAGGTAATTTTTCCATATGGACTAATAATGGCTGCAGTAGGTTTAACTGAAGGTCTATTAACATTAAATCTCGTGGATGAAATCACCGGGACACGTGGTCGCAGTAATAAAGAGTGTGTAGCCCAGGGAACCGCAAACATTGCCAACGGCTTCTTTTACGGAATGGGTGGCTGTCCAATGTTAGCACAAACACTGGTAAATTTATCTTCTGGATCTCGCGCACGGCTTTCTGGGATTATAGCCGCGTTTACCATTTTAGCAATAATTCTTGTAGGAGCACCGGTAATCGAATTATTACCAATGGCTGCATTAACCGGTGTTATGATTATGGTAGCGGTTGGTACTTTCGAGTGGACTAGTTTCAGAACCTTTCGCAGGATGCCAAAATCCGATGTTTTGGTTATGGTTCTTGTTACGCTGGTAACTATTCTACTACATAACCTCGCATTGGCTGTACTTATAGGGGTAATCATTTCAGCCTTAGTATTTGCCTGGGACAATGCTAAACGTATTCGTGCCAGAAAACGTATAGATGAAGAAGGTATAAAGCATTACGAAATTTATGGCCCACTTTTCTTCGGATCTGTACAGGCTTTTAATGATAAATTCGATGTTTTAAACGATCCTGAAGAAGTAATCATAGATTTCTCTGAAAGTCGAGTGGTAGATATGTCTGGAATTGAAGCCTTAAATAAGCTTACCGAAAGGTATCATAAAGAAGGTAAAAAACTTCATTTAAGATATTTAAGTGAAGATTGCAGAAGATTATTGAGTAATGCTGATGCAATTATTGAAGTAAATATTCTTGAAGATCCAACCTACAAACTTGCTGTAGATAAAACTTAAGTTTCTTAACTTTATACTTCAACCAAAAATTCACACGATGTCTATAATTGCTGAAGGAGAAAAGGAGTTTGAAGAAATAACTTCCGTACAAAATAAGGCCATGCGCCTTAACCTTAACGAGAATATCTACGGAACTTTTGCTGAAATTGGCGCCGGGCAGGAAACCGTGCGTCATTTTTTTAGAGCTGGGAATGCTTCGGGAACGGTTGCTAAAACTTTAAGTGCTTACGATAAGGATTTCAGCGACGCTATTTATGGCATTGAAGACGATGGGCGCTATGTTACCGAGCAGCGCTTAACCAGTATGATGCGTTACGAAACGGGACTTATAGAAGAGCGCATTTCCCGACTAAAACATCCAAACAAATTATTTTTTAGCTACGCTAATACCGTGGCAACTATAGACTGGGCAAAAAAATACAAAGGTCACGGCTGGTTGGGAATTAGATTTCAAAATGAGCCGGGAGCAGACTATAACGAAATTGTTTTACACGTTCAATTTCACGAGAATAATGCGGCACACCAGCAAATTAGTTTAGGAACTATGGGTGTTAACCTTATTTATGGCGCATTTTATTACCACGATAATCCTAAAAACTTACTTAAACATTTATTTGATCATCTTACTACCGATAAGATCGAAATTGATGCAATAAATTTCACAGGACCAGCCTTTAAAAATGTAGATAATCGTTTAATGAGTTTAGAATTGGTGAAAAATGGAATTACCGAAGCCATTATGTTTTCACCAGATGGCAATAACGTTTTGCCCGCCAGCATTCTTTACAAAAGAAACATCTTAACGCTTCGCGGAAGTTTTAGACCTGTTACCAAAGTGAATATGGCGATGTACGAAAAGTCGCTAAAGCTTTTTCTAAATGAAAAAAAGGTAGATAAAGATAAAACGGTAGTTATTTTTGAAATCACCCTGTCTAACCTTAAAGGCGAAGGAGAAATAGATGAACGGGACTTTTTAGATAGAGCAGACTTGCTAGGCTCTCTTGGACAAACGGTAATGATTTCTAACTTCCAGGAATATTACAAGGTTGTAGAATATTTTGGACAGCACACTAAAGAAAGAATGGGTCTTACTATGGGTGTAAGTACTCTGAAAGATATTTTTGATGAAAGATATTATCGCCATCTAAGTGGTGGAATTTTAGAAGCTTTTGGGAAATTGTTCTTTAAAAGCCTGAAGATCTATTTATATCCTTTAAAAGATGAAGAAACTGGCGAAATTATTACCAGCGAGAATTTAAAAGTACATCCTCGTATGCAGGAGCTTTACCAGTATTTTAAAGATAATGGCCGGGTAGTAGACATTAAAGATTATGATCCAGAAACTTTGGAAATTCATTCCAGACAGGTTCATGAAATGATTAAAGAGGGAAAAAGTGGCTGGGAATCTATGCTTCCGGAAAGCACTACGAAAATGATTAAAGAAAAGTCACTTTTTAAAGGAAAAGAGTAAGAATAAAAAAAGCCGTTTGAAATTAAATTCAAACGGCTTTTTCAATTTTAGCATTATTTATTTAATCTTCGTAGAAAGAGTTAGGCCAGGCATCGTTACCTGAATTCACATCTGGTAAGATCTTATTAGGATCTAATTCTACGCTTTCAATAGATTTATCTGTACGATGCTGGTAATTCCAGGAATCACCACGCTGCCAAATCTCTACCGGAAGTGTAACTTCTTCAGAAGAACCATCTTCGTAAGTAATTTCCATTTTAACCGGCATAGGAATATCTCCGGCATTGGAAACTGAAATTATATAATTCCCTTCATATTGTCTTACGCCATCTATACCTAAGTCGATATTACTGGTACCATAGAACCATTTGCTAAAAAACCAGGATAGATTTTCTCCAGAAACATTTTCCATATGGTTAAAGAAATCTGCAGGTTGCGGGTGTTTGTAAGCCCAGGTTTCAATATAAGATTTAAAAGCATTATCAAAACGCTCTTCTCCTAAAATATACTCTCTAAGTAACAATAAGCCAATAGCGGGCTTGTAGTAAGCGATCATTCCAAGGTTTCTTAGATTTGAAACATCTGGATAAGTATCTATACCCTCACGCTGTTCACTGGTGAACCAACCCGTCATATTCCTGGTTTTATTTAACCTCGCAGGGTATTCACCGTCGTTAAAATCTAAAGTACTGTAATAGTTAATAAAAGTATTAAAACCTTCATCCATCCAGGCGTATCTTCTTTCATTAGTCCCAACAATCATTGGGAACCAGTTGTGGCCAAATTCATGATCTGTAACTCCCCAAAGGGATGCACCTTCACTTTTCCAACTACAAAAATTTAACCCAGGGTACTCCATTCCGCCTATATCAGCAGCCACATTTACGGCCACCGGGTAAGGATAAGGAAACCATTTTTCAGAATAATGTTCTACAGAAGCTTTAGAATATTCAGTAGAACGACTCCAGGCCCCTTGCCCATCACTTTCTTTAGGGTAAGCCGATTGCGCCATAGCTTTTTTTCCGCCAGGTAGATCTATTTTAGCGGCGTCCCAGATAAATGCTTTTGAAGAACCAAAAGCTACATCACGAGTGTTCTCCATCTTAAAATGCCAGGTAAGCGTTCCTTCCTGTTTTGCACGCAAAGACATATCGTTTACTTCTTCAGGCTTGATTAGATAAACGGTAGAGTCACTTTTAGAAGCTCTATCCATTCTTTCTCTCACCGTAGAAGACAACACCTGTCTTGGGTTCTGCAATTCTCCTGAGGATACGACAATATGGCTAGCGGGAGCCGTAATTTTAAAATCGTAGTCGCCATAATCTAAATAGAATTCACCCGCACCAAGGTAGGGCTCAATATTCCAGCCTTCTACATCATCAAAAACCGCTGCTCTTGGAAACCATTGCGCTAAAGCATAAATAGTCCCGTCCTCTACATCAAGTCTTCCCATACGGTCCATCCCATCTACCGGAATTTTATACTCAAAATTCATAGAAACAGTTGCTTCTCCCCCATTAGCAGGTATTGGGTCTTCGAAGAAAACCTGCATTCTTGTATCTGTTATTAGATAATTTGAAGAAGAACTTCTTTTTACTTTTGCTTCCAGGTTAGAAATAGTATACCCGCCATCTATATCACCGTTATAACGATTTCCCTGAATTGGAGTGGTTAAAGTTCCACGGGAATCCTCGGTAAAACGATTTTGTTCCAAATGCATCCAGATGAATTCTAATTCCTGAGGACTATTATTGGTATAAGTTAGTTCTATTTGTCCTTTTATGGTGTGATCTTCATCATTCAAGGTTGCTTCAATCTTGTAATCGGTTTCATTTTGCCAGTATTCCGGGCCCGGTTTTCCTGAAGCTGCGCGGTACATATTACCACTGCGATTCATAAATTCACTAAAATCTTTTTGGTTGTTTTCCACAACCTCCTGTGCTTTAACGCCGGTAGAAAATAAACCAGCAACGGCCAGGCCAAGCATAGCTCTGGATAAGTATCTCATTCTTTTAAGTTTTTATTGTAATTGGCGCTAATTTAACCAAACTGATTAAAAATTCCTGATAAAACGGAGCTTATAAATCCATAGAAATGGGAATCAGGTAGAAAATTTAGATTTACTGCTGCGATCATACATAATGATACTTCCGGCAACAGAAACGTTTAAGCTTAAAGTTGATTGAAATTTAACCAGAAAATGAGATTTTTCAATCGCCTCTTTTGAAAGTCCATGATCTTCTGCTCCCAATAAATAAACACAACGTCTTGGATGGGTAAAGGTTTCTAAAGCCTCGGCATTTTCAGTAAGCTCAACACCTACAAGCATGGCACCTTTTGGTAAATGCGCATAAAAATCTTCAAAAGTTTCGTAATGAAAATAAGGCATTGCCCCTACAGCTTTATGAGTATCACAAGCCTGTTTAGCATAGCGATTTCCAATAGTATAAATAAAACTTGCGCCCATATTTTGTGCTGAACGCCAAAGCACGCCCAAATTTTCCGGAGTTTTCCCGTTTTGTATTCCAATTCCAAAAAAACCCTGTTCTAAATTATCTAATTTCATAAGTGCTTCAAAAATAATAGAATTAATCTTTCTGCGGAATTCCTCCTGAATTAAACCTGATATTTATCATTTTAAAATATATGAATGGAGTTTAACTTTATAGAAAATAAGCGTCATGAAATATATACTCGTACCAACCGATTTCTCTGAATCTGCCAATAATGCTTCGGAATTTGCGATTCAAATGGCTAAATCGCTACAATTTCCCATCCGTTTTTTACATAGTGTACAAACACCGGTAGAATGGTCTAAATTAAATATTCAGGACGAAAAGAAATACCCTGAAACTAAAGAACGAATAAACTCTGCAAAAGATCAATTAAAAATATGGGAGCAAAAAGCGACTGAAAAAGGAGTTGATGCAGAGCATAGCATAATTTACAACACAGGAATGGATGAACTTGTAAATTATGTTAAGCCCGAAAATTATGAATTAGTTATTATGGGAACTCACGGTGCAAAGGGATTTGAAAAAATAATGGGTTCAAATACACAAAAACTTATTCGTCACTCAAAGGTGCCGGTAGTAGCGATAAAACATAAATTCGATTTCAATCAATTAAAGAACATCCTAATTGCAACCGATCTAAAAGAAGAATCTCAAAAAGCATTTAAAAAAGTCTACGGAATTTTAGAAAAGTTAAAGACTAAAGTTGAACTGGTTTATATAAATACACCATATAATTTTAGAGAGACTGACCAAATAGATGATATGGCAGCTGAATTCCTAGCCAGAACCGAAATTAAAGAATTAAAACTGCGATGTTTAAATGCCAATAATGAGGCCAGGGGAATAGGAATGGCCCTTAATAAATTACACCCAGATCTATTTACAAGTATCACTCACCAGCGTACTGGGTTTGACACCATTTTTAGCCCCAGTATTACTGAAGAAATTATTAATAATTACGAGTTGCCGGTTGTAAGTATAAACCGTGAGATTTAAACTTATAAAGCAAGGTTTTCCCTATATCATACATCTTACTGATTTTATAATTTAGATAGTTATAAATATCAGCATCATGAAATCATTAAATTCACAGGTCTTACCTGTTCGTCTCACTAGCTTGATTATCCTTTTACTAATTTTCCTTACCTCATGTAAAGAGAAGGATGAAGATAATATAGAGAAAGATGTTATTTCAGATACAAAGAAAGAATCGAAATTAAGTAAAAAGGAATATGAAAATCGTGGCAAGTACCTCGTAGAAATAATTGGATGCCACGATTGCCATTCTCCCAAAAAAATGGGTGAACAAGGTCCAGAATTAATATCTGAATTGGCTTTTTCAGGTTACCAGTCTAACAAAAGTTTACCGGAGCTGAATAAAGAAACACTTGAAAACGGCTGGATTTTAATGAATCCAGACTTAACAGCTTTTATAGGTCCTTGGGGAGTTTCCTATTCATCGAATCTCACACCTCACGAGACAGGACTGGGCTCCTGGAATTTCAAACAATTTAAAAGAGCCATGGTAGAAGGAAAATACAAAGGCCAGGCAGATGGCCGTTCTTTATTACCACCTATGCCCTGGCAAAATTTTAAAAATATAGAGGAAGAAGACCTAAGAGCTATGTATATGTATCTTAAAAGTCTAGAACCAGTAGATAATGTAGTTCCTTCGCCAAAACCTTTAGCTAAATTATAATTAACCAAGATTTATTTTTCGGGCAAAAAAAAACCCTTCACCAACTGAATGATGAAGGGTTTAAAAGAAAGGCGGTGACATACTCTCCCACAAATAGCAGTACCATCTGCGCTAACGGGCTTAACTTCTCTGTTCGGAATGGGAAGAGGTGAGCCCCGTTGCCATAACCACCTTAAGTCTTTGAGT
>VMHT01087025.1_pt1 | contig 14051 bp, 9 predicted proteins | sample 4693611 | NCBI WGS metagenome assembly VMHT01 (sample SAMN12280063, study PRJNA550983) | marine metagenome | isolation source: seawater sampled from same location over 5 years 0.02-0.2 micron viral filtrate | place: USA: collected off the coast of southern California halfway between the port... ... | reverse complement strand
TACAATTATATCTAATGGTAGAAAGAGTGGTGGTTCTTACAATAAATTTATTATAGAAGATGTTAATGATGACCTTTCATCTATATGGTTAGGTTCATCACAAAAAATAAAACTAACACCAGCCCAATCGGGTATTGGTGGAGCAGATGCTCCGGGTCAATATGCCAAGCCATCTATACTAATGAACTCCGATAGAATATTTTTAAATGCTAAAAACGAAAGTGTTATAATAGCTGCTAAAAAAGATATTATCAACTCAACGCCGAATTGGCAAATGGAAATGGATAAGTTATTCACAGCAATTGAGAAGTTAGCTAGTGAACTAAAAGATTTAACATCAGCAGCCGCTACATATGCAACGGGAGTTGGACCAACTGGACCCGCTACTAACGCTAGTAAGGTTGCCGCTATTCATAGTGATATAAAAGCAATGAAACAATAATATGCCAGCACAATGGTCAACATTCATACCCATAGTAGGTGGTTATCTTAATTCAGCAACCGAAGGAAAAACTGAAGAAGAAACTGCTGAAAAGATTGCATCTGAATATCACAAAGCAGTTAAAACTGCTGCGACATCACTTCATGCTAATATGGTAATGGTACAAGCCCCATACGCTCCAATAAAAGTAGCTATATTGAAAACACTAAATGATATTAAGAACTCTGAGGGTAAACCAAAAATGAATCATTTCACAGATTGGGCAAATGTAACATCAGCATATTGGTTATCAGCAGTTATGAACCCATTACCATTTCATCCCGCTAATATGGCAGCATCAACTGGAACTATGAACGTACCCGTTCCAATAACCCACATTATAAACAATGGCGGGAACATTCCAGTGCTTAAAGCTGGATTACTAACAGCATTCTCAGATGGTCCGCAAAAAATTCCATATGGAATTCCATTTGCTACAAAGTTAGTGGCAGCATTTACCACTCATTTACAATCGGTTGGTGGAGTACAAACTGAATTTGTAACAAGTGGAGTACCATTGTATCCAGTTCCACTAGGACCTATACCAGCTCCTTGGGTAGGAATGGTGTAAAAAGAAAGTTTTTAATATTTATATATAAAGTACACAATTATGAAAGCAAAAGAATTAGCACAATTATTAGAATTAGTAGTAAGAAAGGTAGTTAGAGAAGAACTCAAACCTATCTTATCTGAGGTTAAGAAATCTAAAAAACCCATCATTAGAGAAGTAAAATCTAAAAAGGTGAGAGTTGAGAAAGACCCATTGGATATTAACCTATCAGAAATTCTTGCAGAAGCTCCTCATGTAGAAACAGAGAAAAAAACATTTGTTAAGAATCCAATGTTAAATGAGATGTTAAATGAGGTAGCAGATAGTGGTGAGTGGAGAAATCTTAATGATTCTAATTCATTCACATCTAATCAAGCTCAATCATTTATGCAAGGCGGTTCTACTTCAGTAGCACCAACAACTGATATAGATGGTAGACCTGTTGATACTAACAATCAAGAAGTAGCAAACGTAATGGGAGCTATGACAAAAGATTATTCTCAATTGATGAAAGCGATTGATAAGAAGAATGGTAGATAAAAATGGCCAAAGAGAGAAAAGAATATTTCTATAATCCAATAGATTTTGAAAAAGATGTAGCAGTTGGTGTTAAATTACCATTTGGTAAACCCAATGGTTTATTTGCTCAAAGTTATACAACAGAAGAGCAGGCAACATCTAATTTAAAGAATCTATTATTGACTAGAAAAGGTGAACGACCATTTCAACCTGATTTTGGTTCGGATGTGTATTCTTTACTCTTTGAAAACATAGATATTGACTTAGACGAAAGAATTTCAGAAACACTCTCAGAAGATATCAAATTTTGGTTACCCTATATAGTTATTGATAACATAGATGTTAAAACAGAACCTGATAGAAATTTTGTAAAAATAGAATTAAGGTTTAGGATTACAGAGCAAGGGGCAAATCAACAGATAATAATTTTTTATGATTCAGCTGGAAGTACAATAGAATAGGTTAAAGATATGGCAAATAAAAAGAAATCAGATTTAGTACAAAAGGATGTATCGTTAATCGGTAGAGATTTTGGTGAATTTAGAAAAAACTTAGTTGAGTTTTCTAAAAATTATTTCCCAAATACTTACAATGATTTTAACGAATCATCTCCTGGTATGATGTTTATGGAAATGGCATCGTATGTAGGTGATGTGTTATCATTCTATACAGATACACAATTAAGAGAATCGTTATTAACCACTGCTGAGGAAAATACAAATCTGTTTAATATAGTAAACTCTTTAGGATATAAACCTAAGAATATTATTCCAGCATCAGTAACAATGGATGTATTCCAATTAGTACCTGCAACTGGTGTGGGTGATAATGTAAAACCTGATTTTGATTATGCTATGACATTATCAGAAGGTATGGTTATTGGTTCAACTGATTTTAGTAATGTTGAATTCACAACAGTATCATCAGTCGACTTCTCATTCTCTTCATCATTCGATGCAACTGAAATTTCTGTTTATCAAATTGATGAAAGTACAAATGAGCCGGTTTACTATTTACTAAAAAAACAAATAAAAGCTACAAGTGGTAAAGAAGAAGTTAAAACATTTGAATTTGGCCAAGCTAAAATTTATGATAAAATTAAAATTGAAGCAGATAATCTGATAAGAGTAAAAAACATATCCGATTCAGATGGTGATACTTGGACTAGAGTTCCTTACTTAGCGCAAGATACTGTATTTGAACAAATAGATAACAATGAGGATAACTCAACATACTTACATCAGTATAGTGGTGATACTCCTTACCTATTAGAATTAAATAGAGTTCCCAAAAGATATGTAACAAATTTTGAAGATGATGGAATCATGGCCATTGGATTTGGAGCTGGTATATCATCGAACGCAGATGAAGAAATAATACCAAATCCTGATAATGTAGGTTCAGCACTTTATACAGAACATCAAAATTTAGATTCATCATTAGACCCATCAAACTTTTTATATACAAAAACATATGGAGTAGCACCACAAAACACAACATTGACTGTTACCTACTTAGTTGGTAATGGTATTGTAGATAATGTTCCTGCCAATGATTTAGTAAATGTTGTATCAAGTATTACTAATTTTAAAAATGAAATAAATCTAAATAAAAATGTAGTATCATTTTGTAGACAATCATCAGCATGTTCAAATCCAAACGCAGCTGTGGGTGGTAAGACTACAGAATCAAAAGAAGAAATTAGACAGAATGCTATGGCATTCTTCGCAGCTCAAAACAGAACTGTAACTAGAGAAGATTATGTAATGAGATGTTACGCTCTTCCACCACAATTCGGCTCAGTAGCTAAAGCATATTTAGTTCAAGATTATCAAACTGAAAACTCAAAGGTAGATGGTCAGTATATCAATACCGAAATACCAAACCCACTAGCATTAAATTTATATACTTGTGGATACGATAACGAAAAAACTTTAAAAGCTTTAAACGATGCAACTAAATATAATTTAAAAAACTATATTTCATATCATAGATTATTAACAGATGCTGTGAATATAAAAAATGCACATATAGTAAACATTGGTATTAACTTTGAAATTATAGTTATGCCAGAATTTAACTCTAATGAAGTTTTACTAAGAACAATAGATAGATTAAAAAGTTATTTTAATATAGATAATTGGAGAATTAACGAACCAATTAATTTATCTAAATTATATGTAGAGATTGATAAAGTAGATGGAGTACAAACTGTAGTAAGACCTGATAACCAAGGTAAGGGTGGATTGCAAGTTGTAAATAAATTTAATGGTAACTATTCACCAAACAAGTATAGTATAATTAACGCAACCAAAGGTGGTATTATTTATCCACCTAAAGACCCATCTATATTTGAAGTGAAGTTTCCAAATTCAGATATTAGAGGACAGGTTATAACACAACAGTTCTAAACGAGGATATAGTATGATTTACAGAATATACGGACAAAAGGATACTACAATTTATGAGTTAAATACTCGTAAAGAACAAAACACGGGCTTAGATGAAGTGTTAGAGGTTACCAAGTTCTTTGATGAGGAATCCAACTCAATACATATGGGTAATAGTAGAATTTTATCTAAGTTTGATTTAACTGAAATATCTAAATCAATATCATCAAATGAAATACCATCAACCGCAAACTATCAATTAAACCTAACTTCTATTGGTGATGATGAAGTAGAAACAGAATATACATTAGAAGTATATCCTATTTCACAAAGTTGGTCTGAAGGAACTGGGCAATATTTTGATACACCTATTTCAAAAGTAGGTAGTAGTTGGAAATACAGAGATTCGAAAAACCAATGGGGTGTTTCTAAAACACAAATCTTTAATGGAAATGAAGTTGAAGTATCTCCCACTACAGGTGTTGTTTTATACGAAGGTTTTACAAATGGAAGTGGTTCTGCATTCTTAACAGAATCAATTAACGACTTTAATGGTAATTCTCCATTCACATTGATTGAAAACAATAAACTAATTATATCAGCATCTAACTTCGCAGGAACTACATTAGTATTTCCAGCATATCTATTAAATACAGTTAACTATGGAGTACAATTTCAAATAGACCCTTCTTCATTCGATGATGTAGCATTTAGAATTAAAACACCAAGTGGTCTTGTTAAAGCAGAGGGTGATTATGAAGGTATGATTAGTGCTATAACAGCATCATCTACTCAATCATTTAATTTAAACGCAACTGAAACGGGTGACCACGAATTAAGATTCACATTCTTTGATGGAAGTGGTGATGGAACATCTACAACAGGTTCTTTTGATGAAGTTTACGTTTATCAAAAAGAAGGTAATTTAATTAATTGGGAAACGTTTACTCAAAATGAAGGTAAGTTTAAATTACGAAATAGAGTAAATGAAGAAGTGGGTTCTAAAATTAAAATGTTCGCATCAGAATCTAAGTTAAACTTATATGCTACTAATGGTGGAGCAGATGCTCAATATTCACAAACATTACAATCAGGTTTAAACTACCAAATTTCAGCATCTATATTTCCCGGAGACTTTAACTCAATCGATTTTACATTATATGATACTAGTGGGTTACCATTAAGAAGTGGTATATCAAATTTAACATCTTCATATACAAGCAACGGAGTACAGAGTATATCATTTACACCAGTGTTAGATGGAGATTATATATTTGCATACACATATTACAACACCGCATCAGATGGTGGAACTGGTTCTTTAGATGATTTTAAAATAACATATTCAGGTTCACTAAGTACAAGACCAATTACAGAAGCGGGTTACATAAAGAACGAAGGTGGAGCCACTTGGTACACCTCATCAATAGATGGAACTAAGTATTCTCAGAGTTTTGAAAAATATACATCTGATTTGAATGTTAATGTAACAAAATATGTAAAAGATATATTAAGTGGTTCAAGACCAAACGATGGGTTTATCATAAAAAGGACTTCAGCTGATGAAAGTGGTTCTATACGATATGGTTCATCTAAGTTTTTCTCAAACGATACTCATACAATATATGTTCCTACATTAGAAGCTAAGTGGGATGATTCATCATTCGCAACAGGTTCACTTACAGAACTAACTGCAGATGATATTACATTGTATATGAAGAACCTAAAAACAGAATATAAAGAATTATCAACATCTAAATTAAGAGTTGTTGGTAGAGAAACATATCCTCAAAGAAGTTTTACCAATTCGGCACCATACAACCAAATTAAATATCTCCCATCAACTACTTATTACCAGGTTAGAGATGTAGAAACAAATTTAGTGTTGATTCCGTTTGATACAACTTATACAAAGGTTAGTTGTGATTCAACAGGAAACTTCTTTGATTTTAGATTTAATACATTACAACCTGAGAGATTTTATCAATTTGAATTTAGAGTTGATAGAACTGGTAACAAACAATATTTCGATGGGTTCATATTTAAAGTGGTAAGATAATGGCAGCAACAACAACAACACCTCAACAAAATACTGGTATAAATATAACAGTACAAAATGAGTCTGAAAACTATCGTAACATACGAAGAAATAGTTCAAAGCAAATTGTATCTTATACGTTACCAGAGGATTCAGATAAAGAATATGGGTATAAAAGAATACCAGGTACAACTACTGTGTTTGAATCACAAATATACAATCGTACTATCCCACAGCTATCAAATGAGCTAATTACACCATTACCGGATTTCACAAATGAGGTGATAAGGCAAAATTTTGTAAAAGAATCAAAAATGTATTACCAAGTTGGTAGTACATTACAACCTATACGGGGTGATGAGTTGGTTGAACCAAAAGATGAATTTAGTGGTAGATATGAATTATCACCAGCAGCACCTTCATTCAGAGGTAACGCTGGCGGTACTTTACCAGCTGGTAAGAAAGAAGGTGGACAAGAAATTAAACCTGGAGATGAATTTAGATACGGACCCAATACTCACTTTGGTGGTATAAGTTGGAGTGATGAGGATACTGTAAACGCAACAGATGGTTATATTACATACCCAGGTCATAAAGAAATCGCATGGGATAATACAGTATATGGACCTCCACTACAACAATATGGATATAGAGTTACTAAGGAATTGATAGAGTCAGGAAGAAACCTTAATATTAGAGCCGTAGTTGGTTTTAGAGTAAAAGCTGGTAGTTCTAATGTAGGTGCATATGCGGCTATTATGAGAAGAAGAGATACATCAAAAGGTCGTATAGTAACAAAGGGACAAACACACCTTGGTTCAGGCGCACCACATTACCCATTACATCAACTGACATATGATATACCTAATAACCAGTTAGTAGAAAATGCGTTATATCAAATAACAACAAACTTTGGTACAAGAGATGATGGTACTTTTATTATAGGAGATAAATGTTTATTCGAAGTAACAGCACAACTACCTGAAGAGCCAACAATATCATGGCCAACACCAGTAAACGAAACTAACGCTTCCCAAAATATAGTTAGTGATGAAGCTGTAGAAACTTCAACAAGATAAATGGATAATTGATATGGCAATAGATAGATTTCAAAATAAAGATATATTAGTTTCCTCAAAGATTCCTGTTGATAGTGTATCATTATACTCATTACAAGACTTAGCAAACTTAGGTGGGACTCCAATAAACATCCAACCATCAGATTTATCAACATATTCTAAAAAAGAATACCACATATACTCAGCTAATAAATTAGTTCATTCGTCTGGATATGGTTCAGAACCTGATATGCTTCAGTTTGAAATGAACAATGGTGATGAGCCCGTTGATATAAATATTTTAGTTAGACCTGAACATGAAATAAGAAATACAAACTTAGATTCAGGTTACTATAGTATTGTTTATAATTTTGTAAGAAGCCTTTCACCTGATTTAAGAGTAAAAACTATAAATTCAGATGCAACTGAGATAGAGTTAGAAGTTAAAAATCCTAACTTAACATTATTATCTCTAAAAGGACTTACAGATGAAAATGTAATCAAACAAAATCTTTGTTTGAATTTTGGGGAAAACAATATAGTAACAGTAACAGATATAAGTTTTGCTAACAATCCAAGAATAGGAGTTAAGGAAGAAGATATACCTCACCCATCTCTTACTTATGGACCAGATGACGCAGCTACAATATTCGTACCATCGGAAGAGGGTGAGGATAATAACTTTTGGATTGAGTTTTACCAACAAAGAAAGCCAAATAGTTTTGGATATCCTGTATATAGAGCAACTGGTAGAAGTGCTAAGTGTGTAGTTGGTGTTGATGAAAATGGAAGTATTCAATGGGAGATTCAAAAAGATGTAAGTGGAAATGAAATCTTTTACTTTGATGCAGTTTATGCAAACGCAAACAATATTCCTGAAGATAGAATATACAACATCCCAGCTAATTCTGAAATCTACCACCGAACACCTAATACGAGCGTTGGTAGAAGATTATCCTATTTGGGACCAAACCACTCTACAGTTAGATACTACGATACAAGATTCGAGGCATCCGAAGTTAAAACTGTAGTAGTAAAATTATACCAACCACTTCCAGATGGATTTGCACCAAAGGATTGTATAATTCAGCGTGTAGAAAGACCTTCGTATATAGAGAGAGTTTTACTATATAATTTAGATGTACCCGATGAGCAGGCAAACTTTTCATCTCCTAACTTTAAATTAGATTTAGGGACATATGGAAAATCACAAGGTACTGATTTAAAGAGTTGGAATGATTTATTAGATACAAACCTATCAACATCACAACAAATTATTGATAAGTACATTAGTGGTTCATTTGGAACAGTACCTTTAAATTTAGATTACACTCATTTTAAAAGTTTTGTTAAGTACTCATCTGCTGTAGAACGTGTTAATAACTTAAAGTATAAATTAGAACTAATCGAATCGTATGATAAGAGAATCGGAACACTATCATCAGTTAGTGGTTCTGAAGCTAAAACTAATATAACCACAACTACAAAACGTAAAGATAAAGTTATAAGTGGGTTTGATGGTTGGGAACGATGGATGTACGAAGAGGTTACTGGTTCACTTTATACTCATTATAGTTCATCCAACTATGCTATAGAACCTTGGCCAAAATCAAGCCAATATCCAAATAAATTATATAGTGTAACTTCATCTCAAGCTATAAAAGCTTATAATGGGTTAATTGATTCTGCTAGTATTCATGACGCAATGAATGATGCTAGATTAACAAAAGTAGTTCCTGCCTCAATTGTTGAGGACCCGTTAAACAAAGAATACGTTCTATTTGTAGATATGATTGGACATCACTTCGATATAACTTGGTCTTATATAAACGCATTAACATCTGTTAACGAAAGAGAAGAACATCCTTATGATGGTATGCCAAACGCCCTTCTTTATGATGTAGCAAAATCTATGGGTTGGAAATTAACACATGGTAAAGATACATCTAATCTTTGGGAGTTTGGATTAGGAACTGATAAATTTGGTAATGTACCTAATAGTGGTTCACTTCCATCTAAATCACACGAACAAATTAATAATGAAGTATGGAGAAGAATTGTAAACAATATTCCATATCTTCTAAAAACAAAAGGTTCGGCTAGAGCTGTAAAAGCATTAATTGCTACATATGGTATTCCACAAACATTCCTATCAATCAGAGAATATGGTGGGCCCGTAATAGAAACTGATGTAAGACCATATTGGGAACATGATAGATTTGTTTACCATTTACGAATGGATAATAATAATTACATTAAAGTTCCATGGGATAAGGTTACTGATATAGACCCAGTAACATATGAAATTAAAACTCCGAACCCACTTGATGTTATTGAACTACAAGTAGCACAAAATCTAAACAGAGATACTGCTGTAATTCGTAAAGATAATGATTTCGCAGTATTATTTGAATCTGTTAATCCTAACGATTTTGATAGTATCACTGGTAATATACATTTTTATCTAAGTGGAAGTAATGGATACAAATCAGCATCAATAATGAATGTACCTGTTTTTGATTCTAAAATGAGTACTTTAGTAATCGAACGGGATAAATCAGTAAATGATATCACTTCAAACAATGGATACAAGCTCCAATATAGAAGAAATAAGAAAGATAGAATCACAGTAAGCCGTTCAGCTAGTATATCAATTGAAGGTTCTACAGAATCATCATATAACGCAGCTTGGACTGGTAGTGGTGATGTAGAATTTGGTAATGCATTTGGAACAATAAGTGGAGCTCCATCATTGTGGGCAGATACAAATACGATGAGTGGTTCGATTCAAGAAATAAGATATTGGGCAAATACACTTAAAGATATTGTTATTGATGAACATACATTATCAAGAGAAACATATCATGGTAATTCCCCTACTTCATCATACTTTGATTTGAAATTTAGATTTTTACCAGATTCTAATTTAAAAACAATTAATAATGCAGGAGATTCTCATTTATCACAACATCCAAATCAGAAAGTATCAACCACTCAATTAGGATACCCATTAACGGCATCTTTGTTTAATTTTGAAAATGATGATTTGATTGGTGTAACCGAAGAGTACTATACAAAAGTACCATCTGCTGGAGCAAACAATATTTTAAATAATAAAGTTAGAATTGAGAAAAACCCACTTACAGGAATATTAGACCCTGAACAACGAAAAGAAAAATCCCAATACGATTCAGCACCAGTTGATTCGAATGTGGTGGGTGTTTATCTATCAGCTACTAGAATGTATAATGATGATATTATAAATCACACAGGTTACTTTGATATAGATGATTATATAGGTAATCCAGATAACAGAGCTGGATACAACGAACAAAATGAAGAATTAGATTATGTTCGTAGACAGGTATTTAAAAAATACTCAAACAAAAACTTAATCAATAATACAATCGATATATTAGCTAAATACGATATGTCGGTGTTTGAACAAATTAGACAAACAATGCCAGCTAGGGTTGATTACAACTCAGGTATATTAATAGAACCACATATTTTAGAAAGACCTAAAATTAAATCATTAACAAAGGTAACTCATACTAGGCCTATGTATGATGTGACTATAGCAGCATTGGATAGACCTGTATCAGCATCTAAACATGATTACGAAACTGAGATTACAAACTCATATTCTTTCTCAGCAGAAAAAATTGGATATGAAGCAGAAATATCAACATCAAAAGATATCGTATCAGCTGAATACACTAGATATGAGGATACTATAAATCTAAGAGATATGCTTATCATAACATCTCAAAAAGATGATATAGAGGATTTAGGTAATCCACAACTTAGAGATATGTATGCACCATCAACATACAAATATGTAATACCTGTTTATAAAGCAGGGGCAGATGTTGCGTATGGTTTAAATTGGAATACTGGTTCTAATGGTAGTTGGAACTACAACCCATTAGCAACGACTGTGGTAAATAGTAAACCATCTAGATATGCAAGAATAACTAAAACATTCTTTTCATCAGCAATATCAGCATCTCTGAATTTACCAAATTCATCATCATTACATCCAGCACAAGTAGGAACTGATGAATTACCATTAGCAGTAGAGAATCTTAGATTTTTAGGATGTAAAGCAAAATCTGATTCATTAACAACAAATTCACCTGATACTCCAGATGGAAAACCTGTTATTGAAATATTCCAAGCAGACCCTAACGTACTAATAAAAACAACCCAAACTGCGGCTGAAGGAAATTTAGATGTAGATACTGCAACTGGATTAGGTACATTAGATATAAAAGATTTAGTAATTAACGATGATTTATATTGGAAACGATTGCAAGAATATCGAAGAGAACTTAGAGAGTTCAGAAGAAAGATAGAGAAAATGATTTCTATTGAAGATGCAAGAGCAGATGAGTTTGATGTCAGATATAAAAAAGAATTAAAACTTCGTGATTCAGAAATGTTCAGAAGAAAAGAATTTGATATAAAAAATGGTTCACCTTTTTAATAGGAGATAAGATATGGCAAGTAGAAGAAGTATAAGAGATAGTGGTAATCGATTAAATAAACTAATCGATGAACGAATGAACGAGCGTATATCTAGACCATTAATTAAAGACCCTAAAAGAAACGCTGATGAATCTACTAAAATATCTAAGGTAATAAAAGAACCTGAAGTTTTAATAAAAACAGGAAAACATTTAAAGGATAATATAGTAATCACTAAAGATGATAAGGTAAAAGAAAAAGATTTAATTAAATTAGTAAAACCATTACCTACATTGGATGGTAATGTAGATTCAATTATACATGATATACTAAATCCAAAAACAGAAGAAATCCTATCAGACCCAATATTAGATGTTAAAGATTATAACGAAGAAGATAAGCGTAGGATATATATAGAAGAAGTTGAACGTAGAAAGATTGAAGATGAACGATTCTTAAAGATACAAGAAGCTTTTCAAGATGAAATTAAAAGAAGAGAGATGTTCAGAGAAGAATTGAAGCAAATGAAAATTGATTTTGATATATATCTTAAAAAGAAGTACCCAGATATTGTAGGAGAAAAATCTATAAGAGATAAGGATATTGATAAGATTAAAGCAGAATCTGTTCGTAATGCTGAATTGATATTACAACAGAAGAAAGCTCTAAAAGATAAAATGGTTAAGCGTCTTGAAGAAGAAAAGTTACGAAAGCAAAAAGAAGTTAAAATGGTTACGAATACGAAAACAGAAAAAAACGTTTCAACTTTTTTAGAAGAAGAGATAATTATAGAACAACAGGAGAAGATGCAAAGAAATCCTGAGTTAGATGGTTTAAATAAGGTAGAACGAACTATTAAGGAAATGGAGCAAATGGAAATCCGTTTAGGTAGACCAATAGTTCCACATAGAGATATAGTTGAAAGTGATGAATCCGATTTTGATTCTCAATCAGCAACTAAAGAAACAGACATATAAATAAAACCAGAGGAAAAATTACCTTTTGAAAACTATAAACAGAAGAGAGAAATTTTAGAAGTATTAAGACAATCAATGGGTGGTAAAAATACTGAAGAAGATTTCGCTGTGAAGATGGATAAAGATGATAGAAAACGTGGTAAATAACACAAAATTATAAAAGTTAGTGTAAAAACTTTTTTTTTAATATTTATATAAGAAAACAAATTGTAAAAGGGTATAACAAATGGGATATTTAGATAATTCATCAATAACAGTAGACGCTATTCTAACTAAGAAAGGTCGTGAGTTATTGGCAAAAGGTAGAGACTTCTTTGTAATCAGTCAATTCGCATTGGCAGATGATGAAGTAGATTACGAACTATGGAATCCAGCGCATCCGCTAGGTTCAGACTATTATGGAATCATAATTGAAAACATGCCGATAGTAGAGGCAGTAACTGATGAGAACTACTCATTAAGATATAAGTTGTTAACACTTCCTAAAAATACAATTAGAATCCCAATCATTCAATCTAACCCAAGCTCAATTAGTTTAGAAGAAGGTGGACAACAACAAACTGTAACTCTTACTACTAGGAATGGTGGTAATGATACATTAGGGTTCACTGTTACGTTACTTAACTCAGATGCAGCAAGTATAGTAGGTGATGGTAGTGGAATAGCAAACAACTCAGATAGTGTTGGTGCTAATGAAGATAGAAGAAGTGTTACTATTAGTACAAATCAATCATTTACAATTACAACTAAGGTATTAGCAGATAACACAGATATTTCAACAAAAATATTTGTTATCGGAAATGAAACAGGTGGTAGAACAGAAATTGATTTAACTGTAACTAACAATCCTGATATTTCAGTAGGTAATACATTGGATTCAACATTATAAAGAAATAGGGAAAAGATATGGCAATTTTACCAGCAGGTTCGTTTAATACATCAAAAAGAGTTTACACAGCATTAAAAGTAGGTGATGTAGTAGAAGGTGGTGTAGAAAAAGTGACTAGAGGATTATGGAGTGGTAACGTAGGTACGTTAACTACATTTCATACATCATCAGCACAATCAGATTTACAGAAACAATACTATTATGAAATTTTTAATAAGATATCTACTGATGCAACAGCAGAATCACAATTTTCAGTAACATACGGACATAATGATGGTAGTGGGTCATTAGGGCAGAATGAAGATTCTCCATCTAATGCAATCTATTCACAATACGCACAAATCCTACTTCCTGATAATCAGAGAGTATTTAAGTTTAACAATACAGCAACTCAGCACATTTACGCAATCAACCTCAACAGAGCTAGATTGAAAGATAGATTAGACCCTGGTAACTTTGAACTTCATTTAGCTAAACTTACTGGAGCAGCAACTCCAGCAATACATTCAGATAACTTAGTAATCTCATTAATTGATAATAGTGGGGATACTCAACAAGCAGCAACACAAATTGGTAGAGTATATAGTTTAGTTTCAGGTTCAATCCTAAACGGAGTTTTCAATTCAGCTATTGAATATGGTTCTGTATATCCTGAGCAGGGTGTTATTATACTAAATGC
>VMHT01074201.1_pt1 | contig 14056 bp, 23 predicted proteins | sample 4693611 | NCBI WGS metagenome assembly VMHT01 (sample SAMN12280063, study PRJNA550983) | marine metagenome | isolation source: seawater sampled from same location over 5 years 0.02-0.2 micron viral filtrate | place: USA: collected off the coast of southern California halfway between the port... ... | reverse complement strand
TTCTTTTTGTGTCCAATAAGAAACTATGAAGTGTCCTACAGTACTAGCAGAAACTCTGTCCCTAAGTTGTCCAGTGTCATCTGTAAATTGTAAGGAAGAGTCTTGCCAAAGTTTAAAAGAGTAATCTAGTAGTTCGGGTGTTAAAGTATTTCTAATTACAATGGGTTCTTCAGACTTAATATCCACCTTGTATATTACCTCTGGGTAATGATCTCGTCTGCTAGTCCCCAGTCAACTGCTTCTTGAGCCGTTAAGAAATTATCTCTATCCATACCTGCTTCAAAGTCTTGATATGTTTTACCTTTACTATTATGTTGTACATAAATTTCTGTAAGGTCTTTTTTCATACGATTAATTTCTTCAAACTGTATTGCTATGTCACTAGCCATTCCTCTTGCACCACCACTTGGTTGATGTATCATTGTCCTTGACTTTGGTAGTACAAACCGTTTACTTGCCGCACCTGCCTGTGCTAGTAGACTTCCCATGCTGGCCGCTTGTCCCATTACTATTGTACTTACATCTGGATTGATGTATTGCATTGTGTCGTACATTGCCATACCACTTGTAACAACTCCGCCTGGGGAGTTAATATAAAAGTTGATGTCTGCTTCACTGTCTTCTGCTTCTAAGAAAAGTAACTGAGCACATATACTATTTGATACAGCATCATTAACTTCTCCGTTTAAAAATACTATTCTTTCTTTTAATAGTCTGCTATAAATATCGTAACTGCGTTCTCCAGCAGAAGTTTTTTCTATTACATATGGTACAAAGTTCATAAAGGTTCCTGTTGTATGTTATTATTAGATATAAGTATACACTATTACTTATACCATGTCAAGTTTCTTTTTTAAGAATGGCCATAAAGCTCTTTCGGTATAATACATGTGGCCTTTGTTATTGGGGTGCTGATCATCTTCAAACAATTCTGCTTCACCAGAACGAGTTAAAAACCCGTGTTGCGATCTACATACTATAATGCTTTGGTCTAGTTGCTCGTAAAGATATTTTATAATTTGATGTTCTTGTTCTTCCTGTATAGAATCTAAAACAGAGTCCATATAGAACTGATGATAAAAATGTACTCTTTTATTTTTACAGAACTCTTGTAAGAAAATAATATTTTCTAAACCTATATGTATTCCATAAGTAAAGTCTAAATTAGAACGACTGTAGGACGATGCAAGTGGTGTTCCATCCGTTGCATCAGCATGAAATATATACCAACCGCCTGTATCGTTATATATAAATCTTTCTGTTTCATTTATAAAAGTTTCTTTAGGCAACTCTAGTTTATTTTTTAAATCTGTAAACTGAGTATTATACCACATGCCTTCTGCTTTCCACTGTGTTACCATTCTGTCTACTTCGTGTTCATTAGATACATAGAATGCTTTTCTATCTAGGCCGCTCCACATGGGTAGCACTAGTATCTCTTCTGGCTTATATGTTTGTAGTGCTTCGTGTAATGCCAGTGTGGCTTTCTTTTGTATTATTTCGTTACCTGAACTACATAGTCCTAAGTATTTAATATCAGCATGTGGAAGTATGTTACCTAAATGATACGGCCAAGTGTCCTGATTATCCCATGCAGAAAAACTACAGCCAGATGTTATGATACATTTAATATCTTTAATCATGGTAAACACTCTGGACATATACAATGCCTCCACAGATCAGGATTTAATTCAATTAACCATTCGCAGTCTTCCCATCTATCTTTAGGTGTGTCTTCTTTAAGTTCCATGGTAGAACAACCACTTATTAATAACAATAATATTAAATACTTCATTAAATTAATGCCTCTTCTTGTGTTGTATATGTTACATGTGATTTAAATAATCCGGATTTAAATAACATGACATCTGATTTATTAGTAATTTTTTCGTCTAGAGTCTTGTCTAATATTTTAGGTATAAATGTATATTCTATCTGCTCATCAACATTGTCCATTATATTATAATCTAAAGTTAATGTTTGAGGATATTCTAAATTCTTATTTAAAACAAACCCATCATTAAATTTCTTTACATTGTCTGGGAGATCAATATTGAAATCTTCTTTAACCATATCATAAGCCATTTGTTTAAAAAGGTCTGCATTGTCCCATACATGGCCATGAAGTATGTCTTTCATAAAATGTTGTGGAGGTAATGTGCCGGCTTCAGAACCATATATACTTGGTATTCTAAATTTTACTTCTTGATCTGTTGGCTGTCTGCCTTCTGTTAGGTATGTGTACTCTAAGTATTCAACAAAGTCTAGAACTTGTTTTAAATTTTGATCTTGTTTTAATCTATTAAGATAGGTTTCGTAAAACTTTCTATAACTTATGTCATGCTTACCATTTAAATATCTTGCTACAATCTGTGAAATACCATTAATATGAAACTCTCTTATTATGATATAGTACATCCAACCTTCTATAACTTCTTCAGACGTCATAGTGTTAGTTGCTTTAATAATTACTATTTCTTCTTCAGCACCAGTCCAGTCGTTTGGATTACCATAGTTGATATAATCGTATGCTGTGGTCTTTTTTATACCATATTTTTCAACATACTCTGGTAGATTCATTTCACTATTTTGTAATACCTGTGCATTCCAAACCATGATAGCACTATGCTGTCCTGCTTCTAATATTGTTGATAAACCGTCCTTCCAACTGTCTAATGTTTCTTCTGGCATTGGTAATATAAGTTCGGTGTAACTCATTAGGTTACGTTTGTTTGCTTCTTTGATTAGTGTAGACAATTTGTTCATTGCCATATTCTTTCTTTTAATTGCTTCTAATACAGACTCGTCCATGCTTTGTACTGCAAATGTTATACCTCTACTATAAGGTCCTATTATCTCAGCAATGTCTAGACATATATCTGTATTATTTTTATTGTATTGTAAGTTCATTCCGTCTATTAAACTACCAGGAGCATCTGCCCACTTACGAAGTATATGTGCAATTTCTATATCTCTTTGTTTAAATATACCAACGTTAGCATCAGCACAAAAGAGATAGGTAACTTTGTTTTCAGCCATCCATTTCATGTTTGCTTCAACACGTTCTATCTCAAACTTTTTAACTTTAGCAAATGTTAAACTACCCCAATCACAAAACGTGCAACTAAACGGACAGCCGCGATTGGTTTCAAATGTTCCTTGCCAAACATTGTCAGGATAGTGTTCAACTAACCAATCAAATTGTCCTGTTTCATAAGGATCTTTCAACACACTTAAATCATGTATACGTTCGCCTGTTAGGTATGCAGGTAATTCTTCTCCGTCTTTATACTTTCTAAGTAAGTCTATAAATGCATATTCGCCTTCATTTTTAAGTACAACATCTATATGGCTGTTACCTTCTTGTTCTATATAGCCGTCCCATACATTAGGTCCACCAAATACTATAACACATTCTGGATATGCTTCTTTAATTACTCTGGACATAACCCTATTCCATTCTGTGTTCCAAACATAATTACTAAATCCAACTATAGCAGGACTATCAAGTCGCTTCATTACTTCTTGTGGGTCTTCTCGTTTGCAGAATAGCTCAGGCCCAAATGAAAAATATTCATTTATATCTGGCATACCTTTGGCCGTGGCGGCCAAACAACCAGTACTATATGGAAGCCAGATACTATCTTTGCCTCCTATTGTTACTGTATAATTTACCTGGAATAGATATACATTCTTCATCTTACCGTCTTGTGGATATTATTAATAATCGCCTGCAGTCCACGTTGTCTCTGTCCTGTTAAGAATCTAGATATCAATCCAAAGTCTGCGAATTTAATATCTAAACATTCTGAAGATGAACTTCCGTTGAATGCAGTAGTAACTAGTTTGCCTATACCTTTAACAATAAAAGCATCACTATCAATAGCAAAGTTCCAAATGTTGCCTGTTTGCTCTGCTATTATCCATACTCTACTTTGACATCCTTGTATTTCGTTGTGATAAGTTTTAAAGTCTTCTGGCATATCAGACACAGTACGACCTTCATCGAGGAGGTAATCGAATATGTATTCGTTTTCTAAAGTTGCTAGTGATTCTAGCTCTTGTGTAAGATTTGACTTCATACCACTATTTATAATGTGGCATAGAATTATAAACAGTTTTTTGTCTAGTCTTCTAGGGCGTTTAGCCTTTTGCCCCAAGCAAGATCAAACTCTGCACCAGTTGTTAGTTGTGCTATCGTAGATGGATCTGCGTCTGTGGCTTTGTAAACTTCTTTAGGATCTGTTGAATCTTTCTCAAAATATGTAACAAACTTCTTACCGTCGTTAATTCCGTCTGCTGGATCGTTAATCATATGTATAGGAGTATACCCTGCAAAGTCTTCAGGTGTTCCTACACCTCTAGGAGATTCTAAACCAATGTGAGTTCCTACTACTAAGTCAGCAACTTCCATGCTCTGTTGTCCAGCCATGAATTCTTTTGATTTATCTCTGTCATTAACACTAAATGTTTTCCCATCTGTTGCTGGGAAGTCTGCCCATGTTCGTAATGCCATTTCTCTGTTCTCCTAAATTTGTTCCTAAATGTTTCTAGTTTGTATATGTATTTATCTTTTCTACAGGAGAAAAGGAAGGGCAGTTACCTGCCCTTTCTGTTGATATGTTTAATTAAAAACTTATTATATAATAGGTTTCATTGCTACCCACATTGTATAAAATATTATACTGCTCAGTAAAAACATTGCAGTATCATGATTGTCTGCTGATCTTACTGACCTTAAAATATCTCTTACTCCGTGTGCAAGTGACCTAATCACTTGTGTACTCATTTGTCACTCCTGAATTCGTATTAATCCAGTTCACAAGAGCTCTCCTCTTGCTCAGTTCGTCAAAAGTTCCTTAACTTTTAGTGAATACATAATTGTTGTACTGTTGCATTACAGCCTACAGCGGATACGCACCGCGACACTTTTACTCTCAATCCGTTCTGTCCGGAAGAGTGGATGGGTCTCTTCCAAGAGGTATTTATCTTGCCTATTAACAACTGACTTAATAATAGGCCAGTTTTGAATCGTTTGGTGATAAATAGTCGTATGAAGAATATATTCCTATCAGAATCTACAAACAGTGAGTATGATGCTTTAGCTCATGACTACGCCTTTCTTTACAACATTAAAACTAATAGACAGGGATTTAGTGATGAATCCAATCATAAAAGTTTTGTAAGAAAACATGAAGGCTTAAAGGCTCAAGCAATAGCACAGTTCAATGCAAACTATGATCAGATGTATAAAAAGTATATTGCATTAAAGAAGCAATACCCTGCTATGTTAAAGCAAATGCAACAAACAGAGTCTCTAGAAGAAATGGCTTATCAAAAACCAAACTTTGAAACCTATTGGGACCGTGCAAGACAAAATACGTTTGTAAACAGTTTAGGTTTAGAAAAGTGGATAGAATTAGCACAAACAGGAAAAGCAAGTAAAATTTCCAAACCCAGTTTAGATAATGTTTTAGACTATGATCCTTATGTTGATCCTAAACCTAATTTAAATTCCACTAGTGTTAATATGCCTATGATATTAAAAACACCTATGGGCGACTATCATTTAATAAGTGGCAATGCAGAACTTAAAGGCATAATGGATATGCATGGTAACGCAAAGGTCTGGTATATAGACGGAAGTAAAGTAGACAATGAAAGTATTTGATTTAGATTTACAACGACATATACGTGATTACTTCGTGGAAGATAAGTTTAGCAGTATGGACGATTTAGAAATAAAGGCAAAAGACTTTATTCCGGAAGTAGAAAGACCAGAAGGTCGTTATAAGATAGGTGGCATGAGTGATTATGCTTTGGATCAGGCTAGAATGGATAAACAAACTGTTGCTACAAATCCTACAGATAAAATGAATACCGGTAATCCAAATCCTCATCCTGATGTAGTGAATATAGATTTCTATACTGGAAAAGTTTGGGGTAACAAGATAGACAATGTAACTGTTAGATTCCCAGGATTTAATTCTTATGCAAAGTTTGTTAAGCCTTTAGAACAAGGTGGAGGTGGTGCAACCATAACGAACTCTAGTCAACAACAAGCCCGACTTCCTAAATGGTTATACGACCGACACATGGCACAAAAACTAATTGCCTAATCAATTTTACTTATAAATAGTCTGTATGGAACCCACAGCAGATTTTATTCATACCAAATCTATATTAGATAAAACATTTTGTAATGATCTTATAGAATGGTTTGAGTCTACACCTCAGACACATGAACAGCAAGAAGGTAAAGACTTTAAAAGTATAAGTGACTGTAGATATAATGAATACTTTTTAGATAATTTTTATTCCAAGATACAAAAACAATTAAGAACGTTTAGTGCAGAGTATCATGAGTGTTACTTAAATAATACGACATGGGAAATTGTTGGTTGGAAGATGCAAAAGAGTTCTTCTGAACATATTGGTTTTACAGGATGGCATTGTGAAAGGTGGCCTGATCAAATAAGCGAAGAAGAAAATAATGCTGATACCACCAGTAAAATTAATAGGCGTCATGCTGTTTGGATGATTTATTTAAATGATGTAGATGGTGGTTGCACTGATTTTAAATATCAAAATATCTCAATGCAACCTGAAGCAGGTAAGTTAGTTATATGGCCTGCATACTATACGCATGTTCACCGTGCCAATCCTGATATCAGAAGCGACAAGTATATATTAACTGGTTGGATTAGTTCTTAGACACTTACGTCAATAAACTTACTTACATATTTGCCTTGTATGTTACCATACTCGTCTGCACCTATGTTCATAGTCTTCTTATCCGTTGCGAACTTCCCTACCATTTTATCACCGTTAGGCTTAACTAATGTGTATTCGCATACTTCACCTGGAACACAATTACCAAAAGGATATCTGTGTTTAGTTTTAGTACCTACTTCATATGAACTTAATTGTCTACTGGGTTTACGAACTTCTTCACCAGTTAGGTCACTGGGTTTCATCGCCATTGGTCGCTGTTTATTAATAACAGCAAAACTGTTTAGCATACCTGCTAAGTTTGTTAATTGATCTACATTAACTTCTGCTTGTATTGTTACCGTCTTCATATATTTGTCCTTAGTTTAATTTAATATATGTACATAGTATAACACAAAAGCACGACTTGTCAAGTGTTATCTTTCGAAAACTTTCTTGTAATGTGTTGCCCATGCTCGTTCGTGCCAATAGTATAGAAACATTTTAGTTATAACTTCTAAACTTGCTATACTGGCCGCGATAGCAACCGTACCTGTTAGTAACCAAGACAGGAGAAAGGTGTCAAGACTTGCTAGAACTCTCCAAGTACATGTCTTAGCAAACGATAACCTGTGCGATTGTTTGGGCATTTTTGTTTTCATATAGTTATTTAACCTACTAAACTTATAAAGTTAAACACATACTATTGATGAGACTTATAGTTGCGTACAAACGTACATACAATCACCAGTATTCGTACGCCTGTATGTACGCAACCATAAATATATGTTTAATAATCATACACAAAGGAAATATATGAATATAATTAATCACATCACTACTAACTTGAAAACAGTATTAGTAGACAGATGGAAAGACTGGAGTGGAAGAAGTAATAGACCGGAGTACTGGTTCTTTAGTTTGTATGCATCAATTATAATGTTAGTGCTAATGGGCGTAGACAACTTAATTGGTTTTACATTCTTTAATTGGCTTGACCCATTTGGATCACCTAACACAGGTATCCTTGGAGCAATCTTTTTATTAGGTACACTACCAGCAAGTTTGGCCGTAACAGCCAGAAGGCTACATGACAGAGGTCATAGTGCATGGTGGATATTAGGAATGTTTGTCCCAGGATTAAACTTTATTGTTTTTTACTGGTTAGTAAGAGCGGCTAAAGATACACCTGAAGCAAAGAAATATAAAAACCCATATGGGAAGTTACCTAAGTGACGTACGAATTAGTATTACTGATCGGCATCATGGTTACTGCAACCATAGTGATAACACTCTTTAAACAGTAGTTTTTATATAATGTAAGAAAGGTACCAAGTGTACCTTTTTTTATGACTAGTCTAAAACTTCTCTGATGGAACGTTTCTTACCTGCTTTCATGTTAGCACACCAGTGATACATCTTTCCTTTCTCACCGCTATACTTTTTAGCCTTCTTGCGAAGTTCCGTTGCGGAACCTTTACAACTTGCACCTGAACGTTTTACTCTACCAGGAGAACTCTTTGCTTCTGTTTTAGGATCAGGTACTAAACTTAATTTAGGCTTCTGTGTTATAGGTTTAGCATCACCGTTGTCCATGGACATTTGCTTTACACGTTCTAACTCAGATGGTAAAGGCGTATCGTTGTGATCTACTTTTACTGTGGTACTATACCCTTGACCTGGAACTGGTACAGTTTTAGGTTGATGTGGGAAGAAGTTTCTTTTAGAATGTTGATGTAGTACTTCGTCTATGTCTTCAAATGCTGTATAAGGATTTGCTATCTCACCGTCCGGGCTTCTAACTACCCAATCACCTGTTTCAATTTTTACATCACCTATCTCAACTGATTGATCACTACGTTGTATATAGTAACCTTTCTCTAAGTCATACTTCTCATCGTAGTCATCAGTATCAATACTGGCCGCATCTAAATAGTCGTTGAATACTTGTTGCAAAGTTTGATCTGCAAACCAAGGTCCCGTGTTACCAAAGTTGCCTGGTATAAGATCACCTTCATATATACTGGGATTACCATGCTTTGCTATATACTCAGCATTGTCTTTGAGACCTTTCTCAATGGCATCCATAAGACTTCTCATGTCTTGTACTGCTTCTATAGTCATACTAACTGGCTCAGTGCGTATATGCATAAAGCCATACTGCATACTAGGAATCCTAATACCCAACCTATATGAAACTTTTTATTTAACAATTTTTCCAACATACATCTATTTATCGATAAATAGTAATATGGACAATATGCAGGACATTTTAAAAAACTATTATGCACAAGGCGGTAAAGAACTATTCTTAACTGAGGAAGAACTTAACGAACTTAATATTAAACAGTTGGGCTTGGGTGTGTTAGCAGGTATAAGTCTCATGGGTGCAGTTAAAATGGCAACACCGACTGATACAGATCCTTTTAGTAGCAGTGGAGTTAAACCTGCAGGTTATGTTAGTGCAGAGACTCCAGACGATTACATACCTGATATCGGTTCAGTACCCCCTCCCACTATCCAAGGCGGTCCAGTTAAACAACTAGCACACAAGGCCATGCAGGCTATAGTAGAAATAACCAACAAAGCCAAAGCAGTACCCACATTAATTAACTGGGCATTGGATATGCATAAACGGGTTGAAGTACAACTGTATATAGACAGCATAGTGAGAAAAAACTTGGAACCCATAACTAAAGATACTGTTGAGGAAGGTCTTTCTACTGCTCTAGTCTACGATATGAAAGTACTTATGAATGAATCAAAGATTAGCAAACATTACTACAAAAAAATGGTAACGAAACTTGCTGATAAAAGTACACAAAGCAACATGGGATCATTTCTTTATACTTGGCGGTTAGGTGGACCAGGTGGCGAATCTGGTAGTACCTTTAGTGCGTTAGGTACAAGTACTGTCACAGTAACACATTGGAGACCATACAAATCCGCAACCATTACTGTGTATGACAAGTATGATTTTAGCAGAGCCTTCTTACTGTCACCCGGAGAACTTAAAAATAGATATATACAGTTATTCAAGTCGGCGTTTAATGGTAATAATATTAATTTAGATGAAGATTCATATTATGATTTGAGAGACATATTAGAACATCATGCTGTAAAAGTATTGCCCGATGAGGATACCAGCAGAATGTTAGCAAGAGAATATGCAAAAGCAGGTAAAAAAGTTACCCCAGAAGAACTACATAAGTTCAGACTTGTTAATATAGAATACCCTGCAAGTGCTGTATATACAGAGAGTCAGTGGAATAAGTTACAACAAGACATACAAGCAGAACAAAGTGGTTTAGTTGTAGTAGGCAAAAGAGGTGCTGATGACAATGCTACAGACGACGAACGTACAGATACAGCAGGTTCTGGTGATAATCCGGTCAGAGCTAAAATAAAAGATCTACAGGACCCTGCAACATAATGTTATTAACAGAGATATTCACAAAGAAGCCTATACCCATACCGCCCCAAGCGACTATGATGTACCATTGTACTCTAGCCAGACACATGGACAGTATAATGAGCAAAGGTCTAACTGCTAATAAAGGACAGAACTATCCCAAAATATATAACCACCCGGGTAATAAGGATATTGAGTACAAACCCGGAGTGTGGTTAACAACTACTCCGGACTACAGTCAGAGCTGGATACATGAGATTGCGGTAGACTTTGAACCCGCGATTATATTGGAAATTGCTACTGCTAGTCTAGACCCGAGTAAATTCCGAGAAGATCCTTTTATACCTGATCAAGGTAGTATATTAGGCAGTAATAGGTTTGCATACTTATATCAGGGTAGCATACCCCGAAGTGTTATTAAACCCTGGGGAACCATTGCTACTTTAGATAGCAGTAGAGATGATCCAGATGATCCAGATATGAGTGCCGCATACTATGGTGGTAAACAAGTAAGACGTATTAAAGACCATAAAGAATGGCAAGCAATGTATAGTCGTATTAAACGATTCTTTGGATTACCGGACGCCGCATAATGTTAATAAGAGAAATAAAAGCCATTGCATCATACGATCCTGTAGAAGAACCAAACGGTTACTTAATTTCCAGTTATTCACAAGCAAGTGGTCAACAGCCATACACAGGAGAACGAGCATACACAAAGATATCCTCTATAGTTGGCATGCCCACTAATGAAGTTTACACTAACGGTTATATAACCAGTATCTTTATTATGAAGGGTTCAGAACCCATATTCCTATTAAACCTTACACAATTTGCAAAAGGATACAGTACTACAAACGTTGTAGTTCACAGTGAGCATACAGGCAAAGGGTTTGCTGTACCCACTTATATAGCAGTAAGTAAACAGTACAGAGTACCACTATATAGTTTTGGTACACATACTCCAGCAGGTGATCGCATATGGCAAACATTGGCTAAACAGTATCCGGATCGAGTTAAAGGTATACATATAAAGACTGGTGAAACTATCGATTTTGCAGACATACAGAACGGTGACTTCAACACCAGAGCTGTGTTATTCCCTCAGTAAAGAAGAACCTCTTAAATGGAGAGTTAAATTTTCTGCGTCAAGAAAAAAATTTATGGGTATATATGGGTCTTAAATGGTATACAGATATCCGAGTTGTCTAGACAAGCCCAGGTACCCAGAACATTAGACACCAAAACCTCTATAACCCGGTCCGTTTTTTCCGGTAATTTCTTTTTTTCTTACCGGGTTCGTTCTAGATACTCGTAGAACTCTGTCATATCCTCACCCTCTAGCTCGTTTAACACTACTAGGGGTTCATTGTTTAGTACCCTACGCCTTACTGTGTGAGCTCTAACTAACTCAGGTTCTGATATAGTGAGCGTGCCAGGATCTATTGTGGCCACACTTAGTAGGGTAAAGTCCGTGATCATAAGTCTACCCTGCTCCAGGGTGTAGACTCTCTGAAGTCTAAGAGGTCCTGTATATTATATATACCAAACTCCTTATAGTTATGTAAGCCTCGTTTGTTAGGGTTCTTACCCACAGCGACATCATATGCTTTCATGTCCTGTATATAACTCACCAGTCCCGCTTTGCTATTGAGCGGATAGTCTGATGCCATTGGTTTAGTTGCCATTACACATTCCTTATTATGTTAGCACTGGAACTGTTGTGCTCAATGATAGTACCATCAGGGTTCCTACCTGGTGATGTAGTTGCATGTATAATGCTGTCGAACGAACTGATATCAATACCAGTCCTGTTTAGAACACTATCAATTACCCTATCTCTCATTACTCTCATGTGAGGAACGTTGATACTCTTTGGATATTCACTATCAGCAGGGTGATCAATGTTTTCCTCATGACCATACCACATCTCCTCAAGTGATGTCAGTTGAATATTAGTCGCTGGAATACCTGCTTCATCGTCCCCAGCATTGTAACATAAGAATGAACCAATTGAATATCCAGGAACTGTGTGGATTTTGTTTGGGTTCTGGTTTGTTGTGTTTAAGTTTTGCATCGATTACTCCCTAATTAATTTAAACTATGTACATAGTATAGCACAAAATAGCACATTGTCAACCCCTAATGTGCTATTTGTGTTTTGTGCTATTGTGTTATTAATAACAGCCCTCTAAAAATATGTCTTCCCTTACTGTCTCTAAAGTATTAACATCCATAACATAGTATACAGCCTCAAACTCAAAGTCCTTAAACGCCTCGTTTATAAGTGTGTCTATGTCATTGCCAGTACTAATAGCATAGTACCTGTCCTCGTCGTCTCCCCAACCCTTTACAAATAATGTGTATGCGCCTGTCATTAAGCCACCTCGTCTTTTGCTATGTTAATCTCATAACCCCTGTTACTTTTGTAACAAGTAGTCCAATCCTCAAATGTGTCTGCAATAGCCTCTACATAGTTGTCCGCAAACTTAGTGTTAAACACAAACAGTTTATTAGTTTGCTTGTCTTTGCGTATAGTAATGCCATAGCCTGCGTCATTTATGCTTTGCATGTTCCTATAAAACCTGTCACCAAAACTAGTAAAGCAATGTCCCTGTGCTGTATGCAAATTTGTGTAGTGCCTAGCACTTGTTGTATCTCCCAAGTTACGTCTCAAGTACGTCATGTCAACCCAAGTGCCAGCATTTACGTCCTCAAGTATAGCAAGTATGTCCCTTGCTAATAACTGCCTAAACATTTCCCTGTTGCTTATTAGTTTGTTTTGCATAAATTGTTACTCCTTTTTATTAATTTATGTACATAGTATAACACAAAAGCACTTGTTGTCAAGTGCTAATGTGTAGTTGAGAACAGTATTAACTGTTAAATTTTTGCATAAATTCCTCATACATTTTGTCAACATTGCCAACAAAACTAATAGTTGTTGTGCGTGTACGCTCCTCATATGAATGTGCAATGTTGGGATTGTTAGCACATAGTTGTTTAATACTGTGCCTCACCTCGCCTATGTAACTGTCAGTCTCGCTACTGTGGTCGGACATAGTGTGGTACATGTTGTTTAACATTTCACTTAAACTGTCAACAGTTGTAAATTCATTGTAACTGCCAAGTAAGCAGTCGAAATTTGCACTAGCACCCTCGTAGTCATGTTTAGCATCCTCCCACATTAAGTTAGTGCCAAAACTTAGTCCCGTGCAATCCTCATAATAAGTGTCCCCTGCGTCATTAAATCCAGTGTCATCCTCAACACTATACATCCAGCACACGTCGGTGCTAGGTGACATGCTTTGTACAAACTCCCCTGCCCATTCGATCATTTCCCTTAGTAACATGTTGCGGGCAACATTAAACTTTATGCTGGCTTTTGTTGGTGGTGTGTAAGGCTGGATAGTTACTGCTTTGTTTAATGTAGTTACATAAACAGTTGCTTTCTCAATGTTGTTAAACACTTTGTCATTTACTTTGTATTGTTGCATATATTTTTCCTAAAAAGTAAGTAATTAATTAAACTTACTATGTAAGTATAGCACAAAAGCACACCTTGTCAAGTGCTAAAACACAAAAGATTCATATATAATAAGGCTTTGCGACCACCTGCCCTGTCGCTTCTGTTACTGTTCTACCACCGCTCGTTATAAACCATACAGATCTACACGCAGGAATGCGGGTTGACAGGGAGGTTCTACATAGATGTAGATCAGAATGCCGTAGGTACGGCAATGGTATTGATAGATCTAGATAGATGTTGCCAGAACTACACCTAAATGCGAATGATTCGCATCAAAATATCAGTTACAGAGTCGAAACACTCGGGGGAGAAGTTGACAGTTCCGCTAAATACATATATGCTTATATCCGAGATCACTATAAAAGACTGGAAGGCTTCAAAGAAGGTCTGTAACAGTAATACAC
>VMHT01189725.1_pt1 | contig 14059 bp, 12 predicted proteins | sample 4693611 | NCBI WGS metagenome assembly VMHT01 (sample SAMN12280063, study PRJNA550983) | marine metagenome | isolation source: seawater sampled from same location over 5 years 0.02-0.2 micron viral filtrate | place: USA: collected off the coast of southern California halfway between the port... ... | reverse complement strand
ATCCAAGTAGAGTAAGAGCTTTAATAGATATGCTTCCAGAAGGTGCTGGTATGAAAAAAGAATTAAAAAAATTAATAGGTGATAATCCTATAGAAAGCGTATCTATAGAAACGTTTGAGCAAACCCCACCTATTTATAAAGGTATTTCTCTTTAATAATTAAATAATATAATATGAACGAGGAGCAAATTGCAGAATTAAAATCTTTGGTTGATGAGTTAACAACTCAAGGTTTATCTACAGAGCAAATACAAGCTAGTGTTGATCAACGTAAAGCTGAGTTTGCTAATGCTGTAGAAGTTACAGACGAAATACAAACAACCCCAACTGAGGGAAAGACAAACGGTGCTGTGGAAACGGATGCGGCTGTAGCACCAGTAACAACTCCAAGCAGAGCATCCATGATTGTAGATGCTCAACCAGAGAGTACGGAATCAGATTCAATAGCTGGTTTATTGGAATCCGTAGATCTAGCAATAAAAAATAATAAAAATAAAACGTTACAAAAATTTGACGCTAAAACCGTACAGGCTGAAGCCCCTATTAGTGAAGAAGTTATTGTAGAAGAACCAGTTCCAGTAGTAAAAGATATCACTACAGAAAAGGTAGTTCAAGACGGTATATTAAAAACTAGTAGCAAGTTTGCTATTGAGCAACGTAAATTAATAAACAGCTATAGAGACAAAGCAAAACAAGTAATACAAAACGGTGGTATATATAATCTTGGTGTTGAAGGAAAAACTATAGAAGATTTAGTAGGAGTAGAAACTGCTGTTGCTGATGAAATTAAAAAAAGATCTCGTATATATGATACTGAACTTGAACCTATCGCAGACACTTTTATAGGTGATCAAGAAGAGGTTTTTACAAGAATTATACAGGAAGAAATCGAAAAAGAAAGAGTAAAAGAATCTAAAGTTATAAACGCTTCTAAGTATAAAAAAGTAGATCAAGCTATTGATCAAGGTGTTTATGATATAAGACGTGACGAAGGTGTTAAACAAACACTAAGCGAAATACCTCCTCTTAGAAGACAGTATGGTTTATTAAATAATCAAAGAAGAAAGTTAGAATCAACAATATTTACATCGCAAGATGAAGCGGCTATTAGCCGGGCTAAGCGTCAGCTAGTTGAATTACAACCTAAATTAGATGATGCTTTTATGCGTATGCAAATAGGTGCAACTGGTGATTTATTAAAACCTGGAGATCAGGGTTATGATAGACAACAAAGAAGAATAAAAGCTGCTAGCTATAGATACCTGTTTGATGAAGACTCTGGTAATAGAGTTGGTTTAACAGAAGCGGCCACAGCTTCAAATGTAACAGATTATACTGAAGAGGTAGAAAAATTAGAACAAAGATATTATAGTTTAGACGAGCAAGCTTTAGAAAGAGAGTTTGTTTTAAATGTTTTAAATAGGCAAGACAACGAAAAAAACCTAGCAACAACATACGATTTAAAACCTACAGGTCAGTCAGCTGCAGAAATGTCTGCTATTCTAACTAGCAGAGGTTATAAAACAGATGCTAATGGCATAATAAAAAACGTGCCTATTAGTGAACTTCGTTTTATGAATAAAGATTTTGTACAAGAGTCTTTAAAAGCAGCACAGCCAGAAGGCAAGGATTATCTTATTCCAGATTTACCAGCAATGATAGAATCATTGTATGATGAAAAAATACAACTTGATCTCAGAAAAGAAGCTCTTAATACAACTTATGTATTAAATATAGATCCAGCTAGTATAAACAAAACGGCTTTAGATAAGTTAGGTAGGTATATAGAAACAGCCGCAGAAGCTAGTGGCTTGTCAGAAGGAGTGTTACCAACATCTGTTCGTAAGCAGTTAGATGAACAAGAAAAATTATTTTCAGATGCTGGAATAACTTTAACACCAGAACAAAAGAAAAACTTTGAAAGAACGTTTGGTACTAAACTTGTTGAGGGTTTAGGTGAGTTTACGCCTGAGCTATTCAAGTTTTTTATTGCAAATAAAATAGCTGGTGCTGCTGGTATAACTAGGTACATAGCAGGTTTAGCTAAAGATGGTAGAAAGGTAGAAGCTTTCCTTGCGTCTGTAGCTTTAGAAGAAATTAAGTTTCAGGGTGTTAGTTTTGGCGAAGCTCCTACCGGTGCTGGTGGTGGTTTTGCTATTGGTGGTATGGCAGCTTCTAAATTTATAGGTAAATTTTCTGGTGAGCTAGCTAGATTTAACAATCTTATAGAAAAATCTATAGGTGGTGCGGTTGGTGGTGTTGCTGGTAGTAATACAGCGGTTTTAGCAGAAGCTATAATAAGTGATTTAACAGGTAGTGATAGTGTTAAAAAATACTTAAACGATTATTATGGTGCTATGGACGATCCTTTGCAAGAAGAATTAGTAAGCGCTGCTGTATTTGGAGTGTTAGGTATTACTAAGCTTAAAGGTACAGATTTTAAAAGCATTTCATCAAGGAGAAAAATGCTCGATAAATTAAACTCTGAAATAAGATCTGATAAAGCTAAAATAGAAGAAGGTGATTCTCGAGTGTCAAGCTTTGAGCTTGAAAACAAAGAAAGACTAGCTCAAGATTTAAAAAGAACTATAGATCAAGCAGACAAGCCATTTAACGATATGGATCTTGGTAAGCAGAGTGAGCAAGCCGACAAAGCTTTAGAGGTAATAAACGATACTAGTTCTACTTTAGAACAAAAAAGGCAAGCTCAAACAGTTGTGGCTAACTACGAGGCTAATAAAACTGCCATGCTTACAAAGATATCTAAAATAGAACGGAACTTAAAACAGTCTGAAGTATTTAAAAATAAAGATAAAGATGGTCCGGCTATTAAAGTTTTAAAAGACGGGGAAACATTCGCAGACCCTAATACAAAAGCTGAGTATGATGATATATCTGGAGATATAAAAGTAAATGCAAAAAAATTAAACTTAGGCGTCGTATCTGAAGAACTTTACCACGCTGTGTTTGATAAAATGTTTGATCAAAATCCTAAAGCTGCTAAAGTTTTTAAAGAAAAAATACAAACAGATGTAAACAATGCTTTTAAAGATAAAAAGTTTACTGTAGGTGATAAGAAAAATTTAACTTTTGAAGAGGCTATAAAAGAAGCTTATAAAGAAACACCGTCATCAAGACCTGAGGAATATGTTGCTAATGTAGTTAACTTCTTACAACAACCTCAGTATAGAGACTTATTACTTGAACAAGGTTTATTACCTAGCATTAAAAGAAGTATAGTTAACATAGGTAATAAAATGGGTATTGGTTTTAATGGCAAGACTAATTTTACTACAGCTGCTGAACTTATAAATTTTTTAGAAGGTATTGGAACTACGCTAACTCGTGGCACTAGTAGAGGTGTTAGAAAAAAGATTGAGCAATTTGAAAAAATACAAATTGACGGTCAGAAGTTAATAGATATGAAAACAGGTGAAAAACCTGTATCAGAAAAAAGACGAGCTAAAGAAATATCAGAGACTAATAAAGAGCTTGCTTCTAGAAACTTAAAAGTTGAAGAAAAAATAATACAAGAAGGTGCGTTTAAAGTTTCAGAATTAGAAGGCGAGGCTAGAGAAAAAGTCGTTAGGGAACTAGAAGAAATCAATAGACCTTTAGTAAAGAAATTAGCTTTTCAAGCAGCTAACAATCCTAAAATATTAGCTTTAGAAAAAGGTAAAAGAAAAACAGTTCAAGAATTTGAACAAGGATATAACGAAGAGTTAACTAAAATTATAAATAACTACGAACCAATAGTAGTAACAGGTAAGCCAGAAGATCTTGGTAAAAGAATTAACTTTGGAGCCTACCTAGCACCCAGACTAAAGCTACGTTATGGTAATATCTTAAAGCAATTAAAAAAAGGCGAGGTTGAAACTACACGCATAGAAGGCAGTGCCGCAGAAAAAATGGTTGTAGAACCAGGAGTTGTCGAGAGCACTACAGTTTTAGAAAAAGGTTTACCAAAAAAACCTAGTGAAGCTACTGAATATATATCAGAACAACTTAATAGAGTTGTGGATAAAATTAAAAAATCTGGCAAAGTAAAGGCGTTAGAGAATTTAACTAAAAAAGAGTTAGAGAATTTAACGGGTGAAGAAGTGTTTTTAAAAGCAGAATCTGAAGCTATAAAAGAAGCCTTTAAAGATAAAGAAATTTCATCAATTAAACAAGCTACACCACCGAAAAAAGTTATAGAGCTTTATGCTGACATGCTTGGTATGAATAACAAGGTTGGTTTAGAAATATTAGCAGACCCAAAACGTAATTGGAATAAAGAAAACTCAGCTGGCGCTACAGCTGCTAAACAATTTATAAGTAAAAATATAAATTACTTTTGGTCAACGCTACCAAAAACTAAAACACAACCCGCTGAGGGTACACCTAAAGCAACTGGTATATATCAAACTACAATAGGTAAAGCTTTTTACAATAAAGAAGGTAAACTTGTAGGAACTTTTAAACAATTTAAAGATATTTTTGATGGTAAAAATACTATTGTTAATGGTGTAGAGTTTAATAAAATAGATCCTAAAACAGGCAAAAAAATGCCTTTGTATAGAGACGCGCAGCATTTTAAAGCTGGTATTAATTTTATTACGCGTAATAGAATCATGGAAGAAATGGTTCCTGATACAGCTAAAAGATTAAGCAGCGGCACTAGGTTTGCTAAAGAAATAAAAGAAGCAACCCCACCTGTTAAAGGTGTAATGAAAAACAAACAAGACATAGTTAAAAATAAAGGTTTTGAATTAATATCTGTAGGTAAAACTGGTTTAGATAAAATAAAAAGTTTTGCTAAAGGTGATGCTTTAGATGTTTTTGGTTCTGAGTTAACAAATGAAATACTAACAGTTGCTAAAGTTTTAAGTACTGCTGGCAACAGAGCTTACAGTTATAAAAAAGACGGATCAAAGAAAAAAGGTGGTGGTGCTATAGGTGGAGGTTATTTATTTGTAACAGAGCCAGGTAGAGCTGCTTTAAAATATGGTGAAAATAGCAAAGAGTATAAAGATACCGCGGATCTTGTAGCTGCTGGAGAACTTGGTAGTTTAAATCAATTAAGAAAAGAAATAAAAACTGCAAATAAAAAAGGTATATTTAGCAGTGAAGATATAACAGCTATTAAAAGAGCTTTAACACACAAAAGATTTAGCGCTGAGCAAAACACAAAAGATAAAGCTTTAATAGATAAAGGAATAGATTTACTATTTGAAGGGTATAGAAAAATATATGAAAAAAATCCTAATCTTTTACCTGAAATAGCTTTTGTAACTTATAGTTATAATTCAAATCAAAATCCTTTTAGAGACGCAGCGACGTTGACTGGTGGACAAACAGGTTTAAAAGAAGGTCAAAGAACATGGGAAGAACATGTGCAGCAGTATGGTCCTTTTATGAATGAATTTTTAAAAGCAGTTACAGGTTCAAGAGAAGCTTTTAATTCTTTTAAAGATATGGCTAAGAAGCAATACTTTCAATTAAAATTAAGTAAAGACGCTTCTAACAAATTAGATACCACATATACAAAAACGAAAAAAGGTGAACCAGCGGAACAATGGAGGGGTAAATTTGATTTTCACCCTTTACAAGTAGAAAGTTATAAGCGAGCTGAAAAATCAGGTGATTATTCTAATGTTATAGATCCCATGATAAGAGCTTATAATGAATACGTTACGCTTGATCCTTTTACTATAGTAAGAGAAGGTATAACGGATGCTGCTAGGTATAATGTTCAAGTGCCTAAAAAATATCAAAAAAATCTTAACGTTATAAATAAAGCAGGAGATTTAATATATGATGTAATACGTACAGAAGCTGGTTTCTTAGAAGGATCTAAAGCTGTTACTAGAAACCAAGCTCAAAAATTAATAAATGAATATGTTAAGCTTTCTGAAGGCAAAACAAAAGCTGAAACAAAAAACAACGGTGAGCTACCACCATCGTTATCTTTTACTGAAAAACAAAGTAATGAAAAAGTAATAGAGGAACTAAGCACACTAGACAAAGCTTTAAAAGTAGCTAGAGATCCTAAAGCACCAGTTAAAAAAATACGTGTGTTTGATTTTGACGATACATTAGCTAGATCTAATAGCAAGGTTGTATACGAGATGCCTGATGGTAAGACTGGTAAACTAAACGCTACGCAGTTTGCGGAAAGGGCTGGAGAGCTAGAAGCTCAGGGAGCTACATTTGATTTTGCTGAGTTTAGTAAAGTAGTTGACGGTAAAAAAGGTCCTGTGTTTAAAGCTATAGAAAACATTGTAGCTAAGCGTGGTGCTGAAGATGTATTTATACTTACAGCTAGACCTGCTGACGCTGCTGGTCCTATCAAAGAATTTATGGATGCACTTGGCGTTAAAATACCTATTGAAAACATTGTAGGTTTAGGTGATGGTAAAGCACAAGCTAAAGGTAGATGGATAACTAGTAAAGCTGCAAAAGGTTACAACGACTTTTTCTTTGTAGATGACGCTTATAAAAACGTTAAAGCAGTAAAGCAAGCTTTAGATGTATTTGATGTTAAGTCTAAAGTTCAACAAGCTAAAGTTAGATATGCTAAAGATATAAATCTTAGCAAAGACTTTAATGATATTATAGAAAACAAAACTGGTATTGGGGCTGACAAAGTATATAGCAGAGCTAAAGCTCAAGTTGTTGGCGCTAGTAAAGGTAGTATATTTAAAGGCATACCTTATTCAGCTCAAGACTTTACAGGTTTGCTTTATGAAACATTAGGTAAAGGTAAACTTGGCGATCAACAAATGGCATGGTATAAGTATAATCTTCTTGATCCGTTTGCTAGAGGTGTAAATGATATATCAAGAGATAGAGTTGCCATGATGAATGACTACAAGTCTTTGAAAAAAGAACTTGGAGTTATACCTAAAGACTTACGTAAAAAATTACCAGGTGAACCTTATACTAAAGAACAAGCGGTAAGGGTATACACCTGGAACACTTTGCAAGGTATGGAAGTGCCAGGCGTTAGTAAAGCAGATTTAAAAACATTAAATGAGTTTGTCAATAACAATCCTGAATTAAAAGTTTTTGCAGAACAATTAGTCGCAATAAACAAGGGTGATGGATATGCTAAGCCAAAAGAAACATGGCTTACTGGTAGCATTACCACTGACTTATTAGAAGGTCTTAATACTACTAAGCGCGCTAAGTATTTAGAGCAGTGGCAAACAAATGTAGATGAAATATTTAGTGAAGCAAACTTAAACAAACTTGAGGCTGCGTATGGTAAGAAGTATCGTAAAGCTATAGAAAATAGTTTACAACGTATGAAGACTGGTCGTAACAGATCTTTCTCAGATGATAGCTTAACAGGTAAATTTACAGACTGGCTTAACGGTAGTATCGGTGTAACAATGTTCTTCAACACAAGATCGGCTTTGCTACAAACGTTATCATCGGTTAACTTTGTTAACTTCTCAGATAACAATCCGCTTAAAGCAGCTAAAGCTTTTGGTAACCAAAAACAATACTGGAAGGACTTTAAATACTTAATGAACTCTGACTTCTTAAAAGAACGTCGCGGTGGTTTACGTATGAATGTTAACGAAGCTGATATTGCAGAGGCTGCTAATAAAAACGGGCCAAGAGGTGTTGTTAATAGATTATTACAATTTGGTTTTACACCTACACAAATAGCTGATAGCTTTGCTATTGCATCTGGTGGCGCTACGTTTTATCGCAACAGAATTAAGACTTACGAAAAGCAAGGACTTAGTACAGCTGAAGCAGAGGCTAAAGCATTTGAAGATTTTAGAGAGATGTCAGAAGAGTCTCAGCAGTCGTCAAGACCTGATAGAATATCTATGCAACAAGCAGGACCGCTAGGCCGTCCTATACTTGCATACGGTAACACTCCTGCACAGTATGTAAGGTTGACAGATAAAGCTATTAAAGATTTAAAAGCTGGCAGAGGAGACGCTAAAACAAACATTAGTAAAATTATATATTACACCACTGTACAGAATTTAATATTTAACTCGCTGCAACAAGGTTTGTTTGCTATAGCTTTTGGTGAGGCAGATGCTGATGACGAAAAGTATACTAACAAATATATAGATGTAGCTAATGGTATGGCTGATTCTATATTGCGAGGAACTGGTGTTGGTGGCGCTGCTGTATCTGTAGGTAAAAATGCTATTATACGTATTATTCGTGAGCAAGAAAAGAAAATGCCTAAGCTTGAAAAAGTTGGTTATGAGCTTACTAAAATATCTCCACCTGTTTCTTCTAAGCTTTCTAAAATAAATCAAGCCGCAAGATCTTATCAATGGGATAAAGATGAAATGATTAGCAAAGGGTTTAGCATAGATAACCCAGCATATTTAGCAGGTGCAAATGTTATATCTGCAACTACAAATGTACCGCTCGACAGAGCTATAAGAAAAGTTAACAATGTTATAGCAGCTACAGAAGCCGATGCAGAGCTTTGGGAACGACTAGCTCTTATGGGTGGTTGGCCTGAATGGAGTATAGAAGAACCTGAAGATGATAAAAAGGAAAAACCTAAATCTAAAAAGTCTACATCTAAATTTAAAAAATCTAGAATAAAATAATTATGGGAAAAATTAGTCCAGCTTGTAAAGCTGCAGCAAAAAAGAAGTTTGAAGTATGGCCATCAGCGTATGCCTCGGGTTGGGGTGTGCGTTGTACTAAAGCTGGTGGACCTGGTAAAATGGGAAAAAGTAAAAAGAAAAAGTAATGTATACACAAAACTCTCCGTTCCCTAAAAAATCTAAAATAAAAGGTGGTGGAACTAAAAAGGTTTGTCTACCTGCTTCAAAGGTAAGATCAATGAGCAAGGCTGAAAAAGATAAGGTAATTGCAGCTAAAAGATCTGCAGCTGCTAAAGGAGATTATAAACGCTCTAGTAAATCAAACGTAAAAGGTGCTCGTAAGAAAGGAGCTACACTACGTGATTGGTTTGAAAATGAAAATTGGATTAACGTTGCAACAGGAAAGCCATGCGGAGATTAGCAGATAAATTACAAGGAGCTTGGAACAGTTTACTATACAAGCTTATGTTTAAAAAATATAAATAAGGAACAAAAATAAACTGGGCGTACCATACCCAAAAGTTCCTGTAACCGAAGGGGATCTCACAGCGAGGTCCCCTTCTTTTTTTTACAGTTATCCGTCACAAGCAGCACAGTCAGGATCCATAGCTTGTTGAGCAATGTCACCGCGTAGCACTGATTCAGTACGCATATAGTACAAGGTCTTGATACCTTTCTTCCAAGCATCCATGTGAACCTGGTTAATCCACTTAGGTGTAGCCTCTGAAGGAAACGCTAGGTTTAAACTAACTGATTGATCTATATACTGTTGGCGTATACCAGCTTGATTAACAAGCTCTAGTTGGTTAATCTCTTTGAAAGTTTTAAACACGTTCTTAACTTTGTCAAAGCCTGTAGTTTCTAAATCATCTTGCTCAGATAATACTACTAGCTTTTTATTAACATAACCGTAGTCGTCAAGAGGTAAGTCTTGTATGCTACCACCATCAGCCATTATCTTATCCCAAGTTTCTTTAGTATTTAACCCAGCTTTTCTTAAGACTTTTTCTAGCTCTTTGTTCTTCCTAATGAACGTACCCTTCGCGCTTTGTTCAGTGAAAACATTAGCGGCCCAAGGCTCAATACCAGGACTAACATTACCGGCAAGCTTACTATTAGACACAGTAGGAGCAATAGCCCTAAGATGAGTGTTACGAAACCCAGTGCCAACGCACCACAGAGGTTCACCATAAAGTTCAGCGAGATCTCTACTCGCTCGCTCAGATTCGATTTTAATCTGGCTAAATATTCTTCTAGTTTCATATTGTGCTGTTAATCCCTCGAAGGGTATTCCATTTTTTTGTAGGTACGTGTGCCAGCCCAATACTCCAAGGCCAAGCGCTCTACCTTTTTCCGCTGATCTAACTGAATTTGCAAAGCCAACTTTGCCTTTCGCTTTCTGTATAAACTCTTCAAGCACTCCATCCAAGAACCAAATAGCATCGTATATAAGGTTTGTATTTTTCCACTCTTCATATCTTGATATATTTAAACTTGACAAGCAGCAAACAAAGCTATGGCTTTCATCTGTGTGTAATGTAATCTCACTACAGATGTTTGTCATGTGTACTTTTAAAGCATTGTCTTTGTATGCTTTTGGATTTGCTTTATTAGTATTTCCTTTAAACAAGACATAAGGTTCTCCAGTTGCTTTTCGTTTTCTAATAAGTTTACTCCATCGAGCTCTAGCGTCCGCATCTCCTTGTTCAAGACGTCGCATAAACTTGTCACCAACAACTGCGCATTGATGAAGGTTAAGCGACTGTCTGTTAACATCACCTTTAGGTTCTCTGATTTCAAGCCACTCTTCGAAATCGTCATGTTCAATATTGATATTAACTGAGGCAGCTCCTCGGCGGACACTCCCTTGATTTGTAGCAAGTATTGTTGAGTCGTATATTTTGCAGAAAGGTACGACTCCGTCTGATGTTCCATTGCCTGTAATTTTAGCGCCAGCGGGTCTGATTTGATTTATACCAATGCCAACTCCACCGCCATGCTTAGCGAGCAACATCATCTCTAAGTTCTTACCTCCTATATCGTATATGCTATCTGCTACATCGATACCAAAGCAACTAATAGGTAAGCCACGATCAGTACCCGTGTTGCTAAGTACAGGGCTAGCAAGGTTAAGCCAGCCTTTCCAAATGTAATTAAAAAACGTTTCACTTAGCTCTGGTCTGTTAAGTCTACGCGCAACTGTCTTGCATACTCGCTCGTATGCATCTCTTGGGGTTTCGTCGTAGAGTAAATATCCCCCGGATATAGTCTTCTTGTATACATCTGTGTCTCCCCACTCTGGGTAGTCAACTCCTTTTTTCCATTCATTATTCCACATCATTTAAAGAATAGCAATGCGTATGCTATCATCACGTTTAAATTAACTAATACTAAGTTCCATTGTTTTGCAACCCAAACTTGTGGTGTACAAAACAAACCTGCTAAAAAATATATTACAACACCTGGCGTTTCAGGTAATAAATGGGGAGCGGTTATAAAAAAACCAGTCCCCATATAACCAAGCCTATTCGCTAGCCTCTCCGTTGGAGAAAGCTTTCTCTCCTTCACTAGGCTCTTCAGCCACTTTCTTTTTAAGTTCATCGATTGCATCTTCATAACCTGGTAATTGTTTTAATATTTCTTGTTGACCAAATATCATGGTCTTTATATTTTCTAATTCATTTATAACTTGCTGCAATACGTTTGTTGTAGCAGCCATACGTTTTTCTAATGAATCTATTCTACTCTGTTTCTGACCTTTCATATAATTGTTCTATTAATTCTTGCTCGTTAATTAGTTTACCAAATGTCTTCGAAGTCCTCACCTTCGTTAGCTTTCGAATAATCCGTCGGCCGAACCGCGAAAAAATCAGTATGAGTGAGCCCGCCGGTAAGATGATAGAACCAATCAAGATTATCTGCTGCATCCTTGTCATACGTGAAGTACGAATCAAGGTCAGTGTAACCAAGCTCAACCAGTTTTTCATTTGTTCTTTTCTTTATAAAGTGTTTTAAATCATTTGACTTGATGCCTTCAATGTCACCCATCTCAAACATCTTATCTATATACTTAGTCTCAAGATCAACCATAGTCTCTGCTGCTTTAATAATATCTTTTTTACAAAGATCTTTTAGTTGATTATTCTCTGCGCACATATCACGGTATAGTTTACAACCCATTTTACTGTGTAGACTTTCATCACGCACAGACCATTTCATCTGTTGTCCTATTCCTTTAAGCATGTTACGCAGCTGAAAAGAATATAGAACAGCGAAAGCAGAATACAAACTAACCCCTTCAGCAAAGGCGGAAAAAACAGCGAGGCTACGAGCAATGCCACGTGGGTCATCACCGTTGTAACCCACCAGGTTATCAAATCTATTTGCTGTTGCTTCCTCATGCAGGAACGCTTCGAAGTTTTCAAGTCCAAGTGTTTCATTTAAATAACTATATGCGACAGCGTGTATTGTTTCTTGCGAACCAAACATCATTGCCATTTGTTGTATCTCGTGTTTAGGAAACCAACCTACTACTTTTTGCGTCCAATAATCTGACACAGCACATTCAGTCTGAGCAAAGCCTAGTAGGATATTTCCCACTAGGTTTTTCTCTTCATCTGTTAGTTTCTCTTTCCAGTCTTTAACATCGCCTTGCATTGGTATCTCGGTGTGTAACCAAAATGCCTGTGCTTGCTTAAGCCAACCTTCAGTATAGTACTCTGGGTACTCAAATGGTTTGTACGCTATGCGCTCGTCAAACAGTCCCATTACTTATAAGTTTCAAAAGCAACGTCAATAAAAGGCAGGTAAAAAACGTAAGCAGTTTGTGTTGGTTCTTCATAAGTTCTCATTCCAAATAATATACCTGGGTAAAACCCAAATGATAACGTCCAGTTCTTTCTAACGTCCTTGCCCTCTGTATTTTTTGACATAATTTTTAGATTTTTTATTATTACTGTTTCTAGTTTTAGCGTGTACACCTGGTCTGCTTATTTTAGTAGACTCCATATGTACTGATAAATTTACTCTAGCCATATACTTTTATATTATACTTATCATGTTCATGCACAATGTCTTTATATTTGACATATCCTTTCTGATCCCAAGACCACTTAACAAACTTATCGATCTGACGCTCAGCATACTTCTGCCTAGCTACTTGTTTCGCAAGTCTAGGATTAGGCGTATTGTCTCGTCGCATTCCTTTTGATTTTGTGGTTTATATAATGTAACTCCAGGCAGATGATCTACCACGTATCTTTTAAACATCTTCCAGCGTATTGGAAATGATTCATTAGCTCTACCTTTAGTTTCAATAATAAAACCTTGGCCAATAAAATCAGGTGTGTATTTTATATTCAGTATCTTTTTGCTACCTCTATTTTTGTAATCACCCTTACCATTACCGCATCGTTCATAAGACTCGTTAGGAAAATCAAACCCAGAGAATATCTCGTATGTTTGTCCTTCGTATACAGCTTGTATCTTAGCTTTCTTTAAAGCCATATACATATACCGCTCAAGGCCAGAAGCAAAGTTGATACCATCATATGATATCTTCCTTGCTTGTACTGGTCCTTTCTTTTTGCTACGTTTTTTAAACTTCTTCCTTATCATAGTGTAGTCCGTCATTACCGTTCTGACCGATGATGTTCATACGTTTCAGCATAGCCTCTTCGATCTCATCGCTTAAACAGTATCGCGCTGCTTCAATATAAAGCAACGCATCCATTAGTTCTTCTTGCACATCGACTAAAAACCTATCTAAGTCCTTGACTTCGTTTTTAATCTCACCCATCATTGTAGCGCCGTACTTTTCTTGACCAACAAGACTACGCTGGTCCATCTTAGCTAGTACCCTACGTACAACTTCGTCTTTAGTTTTAATCTGCATCTTTAACAAATGTACCGTTAACCATTTTACCTGTGCGCTTAGCAATCACATCATACGCAGACTTAATACAGTCTTCAATAAACATATCTTCAAACTTAGCAATGCTTGTAAGCACAACAATCATATCACCTATAGCATCTTGTATTTCTGCTTTATCGTTTTTAAGTAACGCCTCTGCAAGCTCACCTGATTCTTCCATAAGCTTTAGATACTGAGTTCTAGCATCGCCTTTATCGTATATACCTTTGTCAGTAGCCCAACTACGTATATCATCAAACACATTACCTGGTGTTTCGTCTAACGCTGGTTCAGCGATGAAAGCCTCGTAATAAGCTTTGTTATATATATAACTACGATCTTCGTTATACATAGACATTTTAGCATTAGCCATTATCCATGGTATCGTTTGCTCGTTAATCTCGAACTGGCCGTGATACGTTCGCCATTTTAAACCTACGTTATCCATCAAATGTCCTTTGAGTTTGTTTAAAGGTACTGGAAATGTTGAGGTTTGTTCTGTTGCGTTTATCTTCATTTTATTAAATAAATTTTTATACAATTTCCTGTCTGTCTTATAGCCATAAGACTTT
>VMHT01137800.1_pt1 | contig 14060 bp, 5 predicted proteins | sample 4693611 | NCBI WGS metagenome assembly VMHT01 (sample SAMN12280063, study PRJNA550983) | marine metagenome | isolation source: seawater sampled from same location over 5 years 0.02-0.2 micron viral filtrate | place: USA: collected off the coast of southern California halfway between the port... ... | reverse complement strand
AAATAGCGCTTTTCCAAGTCAAGTTGTTAGCGATGCTGAAAAAGCAAGCCTGGAATACGGCAGTCAAGTAGCTATGGCTATTGAATATGAGTGGTTCAAATCTGGTCGAACAAACGGTAATACATATTTGACTAACTGGAATAACTTTAATACTCTTAGATTATACGCTAGAGGAGAACAACCTGTTCAAAAATATAAAGATGAATTATCTATTAATGGTGATTTGTCTTATCTTAATTTAGACTGGAAACCAGTTCCTATTTTATCTAAATTTGTAGATATAGTTGTAAATGGTATATCAGCTCACTCTTATGACGTTAAGGCTTATGCTCAAGACCCTAATTCTGTAAAGAAAAGAACTGAATACGCGTCTAAGATATACGAAGACATGATTGCCAAAGATTATTTAGATAATTTAAATCAAACCCTTGGCATAAACTTATATCAAACTTCAAATCCTGAACTTCTACCTCAAAACGAAGAAGAATTAGAATTGCACATGCAGCTTTCTTACAAGCAAAGCATAGAGATAGCTGAAGAAGAAGCTATATCTTCTATTATGGCTCAAAATAAATATGAGCTTACTAAGCGTAGATTAAACATGGATTTAGCTGTTTGTGGTATTGCTGCTGCTAAAACAAATTTTAATACCTCGAATGGTGTTACTATAGACTATGTTGATCCAGCTTATATGGTTTATTCTTATACTGAAGATCCTAATTTTGAAGACATATACTATGTTGGAGAAATAAAATCTATAACAATACCAGAGCTTAAAAAAGAATTTCCAAATATATCTAAAAAAGAATTAGAGCGCATACAAAAAATGCCAGGAAATAGACAGTACGTAACAGGTTGGGGTGGATATGATGAAAATACTGTTCAAGTTTTATATTTTGATTACAAGACTTATCATAATCAAGTTTTTAAAATAAAAAAAACAGATCAAGGATTAATGAAGGCTATTGAAAAGCCCGATACATTTGATCCACCAGAAAGTGATATGTTTGAAAGAGTTTCGCGATCAATAGAAGTTTTGTATAGTGGTGCTAAAGTTTTAGGAACTGATACAATGCTTAAATGGGAATTAGCAGAAAACATGTCAAGACCTTATGCTGATACTACAAAAGTAAAAATGAACTATGCTATTTGTGCACCAAGAATGTACAAAGGTAGAATAGATTCGCTAGTTAGTAAGTGTATTGGTTTTGCTGACATGATTCAATTAACTCATTTAAAACTACAGCAAGTAATGTCTAGAATAGTACCAGATGGTGTTTATTTAGACATGGACGGTTTAGCTGAAGTTGATCTTGGTAATGGTACAAATTATAATCCAGCAGAAGCTCTTAATATGTATTTTCAAACTGGTAGTATTGTAGGTAGATCTCTTACTCAAGACGGTGACATGAATCCTGGTAAAGTACCTATTCAAGAATTAAACTCTAGTTCTGGTCAAGGTAAGATACAAAGTCTTATAAATACGTATCAGTACTACTTGCAGATGATACGCGATGTAACGGGCCTTAATGAAGCTAGGGATGGTAGCACGCCAGACAAAAGCACACTAGTAGGTTTACAAAAAATGGCAGCTAATGCTTCTAACACTGCTACTAGACATATAAAGCAATCATCTTCTTATTTAACTCTTAGAATAGCAGAAAATACAGCTCTTAAAATTGCTGATGCTTTAGAGTTTCCTTTAACTGCAGAGTCTTTAACAAACTCTATTAGCAATTACAACGTTAATACTTTAAAAGAAATTGTAAATTTAAATTTACATGATTTTGGTATATTCTTAGAATTAGAACCAGATGATGAAGAAAAAGCTCAATTAGAACAAAATATTCAAGTAGCTCTACAAAGTGGAGGTATTGATCTAGAAGACGCTATAGATTTAAGACAGATTAAAAATCTTAAATTAGCAAATCAACTTCTTAAAGTTAAGCGTAAAGCTAAAGCTAGGCTAGATCAAGAAAATGCTCAAGCTAATATTAGAGCTCAAGCAGAATCTCAAGCTGATGCTAATGAGAAAATTGCAATGAATGAAGTTCAAAAGCAAGAAGCAATTAGCGGTTCTAAAGTTCAATACGAGCAGTCTAGAACACAAATGGAGATTCAAAAAATGCAAATACAAGCACAACTTGATCAACAAAAAATGCAAATGCAGCATCAGTTTGATATGGAATTAGCTAAACTTCAATCACAAGTTAAAACACAAGGTGATCAACAGAGAGAAAGTGCAAAAGACAAGCGTATAAAAATGGAAGGTACGCAGCAAAGTCAAATGATAAATCAAAGAAAACAAGATTTACCACCAATAAATTTTGAAGAACAAGATGCAGCTGGTATAATGCCGTCGCTGTAAATCTATATTAATTATTTAATTATATTATATTATGTCAGAAGTAAAAACAAATGAAACTGTTAAACAGGAAGGTGAATTCAAATTAAAAAAGAAAACAACACCTAAAAAATTAACTGAAACAAAGGATAATGTTACAAAAGTAAATGTTAATCCAAAAGAGCCTTTAGTAGAGTTAGAGAGCAATATAACTAAGGTTGAAATTAAAAAAGAAAACGATGCCATTCAAATCGGAGAAACAAAGGAGGTATCTGTGGAAGAACCATCCAGAGATAGCGCAGAGATGGGAGAATCTCTACAAGAGTCCAACAAGGATGCTGAAGGGTTTTCTCCGATCCAAGAAATAACAGAAGCTGAAGTTAAAGAAGTTGAAGCCGAAGTTAGAGAAGCTATAAGAGATGAAAAAATATTAGGTAAACCTTTACCTGAAAATATTGAAAAACTAGTTTCATTTATGGAAGAAACAGGTGGGACAATAGAAGATTATACTCGTTTAAATGCTGATTATAGTAATGTAGACGATAAAACTCTTATAAAAGAGTATTACAAAAAAAATAAACCCTATTTAGACTCTGAAGATCTTGATCTTTTGTTAGAAGATTTTGACTACGATGAAGATATTGATGAGGAAAGGGATGTACGCAAAAAGAAACTTGCGTTCAAAGAAGAAGTTGCAAAAGCCAAAAGCTTTTTAGAGGAAACTAAGAGTAAATATTACGACGAGATCAAGTTGAGACCGGGCGTTACTCAGGAACAACAAAAAGCTATGGATTTTTTCAATAGATATAACAAGGAGCAAGAACAAGCTGAGCAACAGCATCAAATGTTTAAGGATAATACAAAAAAGCTTTTTAGCGATGATTTCAAAGGTTTTGATATCAGTGTTGGTGAAAAGAAATATAAGTATAATATTCAAAACAAAGATAAAGTTGCAGAAAATCAGTCTAATATAACAAACCTCGTTGGGAAGTTCCTAGACGAAAATGGTAATGTTAAAGACGTTAATGGTTATCACAAAGCTATTTATGCTGCTGAAAACGTAGATAAGATTGCCTCTCATTTTTATGAGCAAGGAAAAGCAGACGCTGTAAAAGAAGTCGTAAACAAATCAAAAAACCTAAGTGACACTAAAGCTAGGACTACTCAAGGTGATGTGTTTATTGGTGGACTTAAAGTTAAAGCTATTTCAGGTGCTGACTCTACAAAACTAAAAATAAAAACTAAAAAATTTAACTAATAAAAACTTAAAATTATGAGTTTAACTCCTCAATTTGGTAGTTTAATACCTTCTCAAGTACAAGAAGTATTAAATAGCAACTACCTACAATTTAATACTGGTGCTGCTGCAACTGGTGGTGATTCGTTCGCTCAGCAGTATTTACCAGAAATTTATGAACAAGAAGTAGAGCGTTATGGAAATAGAACGTTATCTGGATTCTTAAGAATGGTTGGCGCTGAAATGCCAATGACATCTGATCAAGTAATTTGGACTGAGCAAAACAGATTACATATTAGCTATACTGGTTTTGGTATTGGTGCTAATGGTGGTGCTGCTCCTAACCAAACAAACGTTATTACTTTAGCTGCTACTGTAACAAAAGTAGTATCAGTAAACGACACTATTGTATTTTTAAATCCATCTAATGGGCAAGAAGTAAAAGCTATTGTAACACAACAAGGTGCTGGACAAACTTTTACAGTTTCTCCTTTTAGTGGTACTGGACTTGAAGGTGTTGCTGCTTTTTCTGGTGTAGCTGGTGCTTTAAATGTAGGTGTTAATCCAGGCATTAAAATGTTTGTATATGGTTCTGCTTACACAAAAGGAACTACTATTGGAACTGGTGCAGGTAATTCTGCTGAAAGAGTAAGCGTTGAGCCTTCTTTTACTCAATTTTCTAATTCACCGATAATTATTAGAGATCAGTACGTAGTATCTGGATCTGATATGGCACAAATCGGATGGGTTGAAGTTGCAACTGAAGATGGTGCTTCTGGATATTTATGGTACTTAAAAGCTGAGTCTGAAACAAGATTACGCTTTGAAGATTACTTAGAAATGTCAATGGTAGAAAGTGAGTATAACCAACAAACAGCTGGTAATTATGCTTCTGGTATATTACCTGGTTCTGAAGGTTTATTTGCTGCTATTCAATCTCGTGGTAACGTAGAAGTAGGATTTACTGCTGCTAATGGACTAGATGAATTTGATGCTATATTGAAAAATTTAGATACGCAAGGCGCTATTGAAGAAAACATGCTTTTCTTAAATCGCCAAACTGCTTTAGATTTTGACGATATGTTAGCTGCAATTTCTGGTGGTGCTGCAGGTGGTACTGCATTTGGATTATTTGAAAACTCTGAAGAAATGGCATTAAATCTTGGATTTAGTGGCTTTAGAAGAGGTTCATATGATTTTTACAAAACTGATTGGAAATATTTAAATGATGCTTCAACTCGTGGCGCTGTTGATGGAATTAGTTCTATTGAAGGTGTATTAATACCTGCTGGGACATCAACTGTTTACGATCAAGTATTAGGAACTAACATCCGTAGACCTTTCTTACATGTGCGATACAGAGCTTCACAAGCTGATGATCGTCGTATGAAGTCTTGGTTGACTGGTTCTGCTGGTGGTGCATTTACATCTACTTTAGATGCTATGGAAGTAAACTTCCTATCTGAAAGATGTTTAGTAACACAAGCTGCTAACAACTTTGTATTATTCAAAGGAGTGTAATTACTTCTTAAAACTAAACCCCATAGGGCTACACAGTGAGCGTAGCCCTGGGGTTTTTTATTAACTATTTAATCTTATTATATTATGGCTAAAAAAGCTACAGCAGTAGAAACTGTTGAGGTTGCACCTCAGGAAGTGGTTACAAAAACACCACCTAAACCCGCTAAAGACGCGTGGGAAATTAAAGATAGAATTTATTATTTAAAAGGAAATAAATCTCCTTTAACTCTTACTATACCAGGTAGGCATACTACAAAACACGCTTTACTTTATTTTGATTCTAAAACAGGTAAACAAAGAGAAATTAGATATGCAACAAACCAAAGTTCACCATTTGTAGATGAACAAAAAGGGGAGTGTACAATGGGTCACATTAGATTTAGTGACGGGACTTTAACTGTGAGAAAAGAACAGCAAAACTTACAAAAACTATTGTCTTTGTATCACCCGCTAAAAGGTAAGTTATATGATGAATTTAGCGCTCAAGAAGAAGCTGTAGATCAATTAGAAATATTAGATATGCAGATAGATGCTATGAACGCGGCTAGAAATATAGACATTGATCAAGCTGAGGCTATATTAAGAGTAGAAATTGGATCAAAAGTTAACACTATGAGTTCTAAAGAAATTAAAAGAGATTTACTTTTATTTTCTAGAACAAATCCAGCTTTATTTCTTAGTCTAGCTGTTGATGATAATGTTCAATTAAGAAATGTAGCTATTAGAGCTACTGAAGCTGGTATTATTAACTTATCAAGCGATCAAAGAACATTTACTTGGGGATCAAACGGTAGAAAATTAATGAATGTACCTTTTGATGAAAACCCTTACTCAGCATTTGCTGCTTTCTTAAAGACAGACGAAGGTGTTGAGATCTATAAATCTATAGATAAAAAACTATAAAAACAAGTGATACTATAATATAGGCGGTTTCGGCCGCCTTTATAGTATAATAAAAAATTAATATGGCAGTAAGCGTAAATACAGTATATCAAACAGTCTTGTATATATTAAACAAAGAACAAAGAGGTTACGTAACTCCTTCAGAGTTTGGAAGTATTGCCGATTTAGTACAAAAAGAAATATTTCAATCTTACTTTCCTGACGGTAATCAAGTAAATCGTCAAAACCAAAACAACACTCAAAACGATACAGAGTTTTTTAATATGTATAAAGATATAGCTTATAAGTTATATCCTTTTGAAAAAGAAATACAATTTTCATATAATGCTGATAATGATTGTTGTTATAATAACACAAATAATATAATATATAAAATAGGTGAAGTAATAGCGACTTACGATGGTCAACCTCAGTATAGTTCTATAGCCCAACTAGCGAGTAAAAAAGATTTTGATAAAATTATTAGATCAAAACTCACTGCACCTACAAAACAATATCCTTTATTTTATACCACAAACAACAACATTACTCTAGGTTTTGGGAACTTAACAAGCGGTGGATCTGGGTATAACACTACTCCAGCAACGGGCGCGACTAGTGGTGGCACTGGAACTGGTCTACAGATAGGAAACGTGGTGTATGTTGGTCAAGAAGTTGCTACTTTTAGTATTTTAAACTTTGGAACTGGTTACACTGCTGGCGACATAATAACTATACTAGGCGGTAATGGTAATGCTACTTTTATTTTAAATTTCACTAATTCATTAGTTTTAAAAATATCTCCTTCGCCTTCAAACGCAAACGACACTGTTTTAGTAAATTGTCTTACTAATCCCACTACTCCAAATTGGGATTTTACTATAGGGACAGTTGGTCAATATATATTTAATAGCATTGGAAGTAATTCTTCTTCAGTTGATTTTCAATTAGATGTTTCAGAACAAACAAATATAATTATAAATATATTAAAGTATTTCGGTGTAGTTATAAATGATCCTACTATTATAGAAGTGGCCGCTCAAGAAGCTCAAACTACAGAGGTAAATTTAAAATCTTAAATAAATGAGTAAAATAACAGAAACAAATCAACAGTATTATCAAGGCGCTCAACCTTTTTTAGTTACTGCAGTCGCTGGACAAACCGCTTTTGTAACAACATTTGATACAGATTTAATATTTGGATCTTCAGATCCAACAGATATTGATTACGCTTTAAATAATTTTAAAGTTTACACTAGCACAACAGGTTTACCTGGTAGTTTTACTGAATATACTTCAACCTACACAGTATCAAATAACACAATTAATTTCCCTGGAGGATCACCAATACCTCAAAATTCGTATGTTGTTGTTCAATTAAAAACATTAAGCGGTGGTAATTATGGTGCTCAAGATGCTTTTGGTCAAACTGTAGAAGAAAACTATGGAGGTTATGAATACATAACTTTAAATGATGCCATAGATAACTTCATGGTTGGATACGTGGGTGATGGTAAAATCCTACAAAGAGCAGACAAGTCAGATGTATTGTTTTTTGCTAAAAGATCTTTACAAGAGTTTAGTTATGATACATTGAAGAGCATACACTCACAAGAACTTACAGTGCCAGCTTCGTTAAGCGTAGCACTTCCTCAAGACTACGTTAACTACGTAAGAGTATCTAGAATAGATGAACTGGGAATAAAAAGAATTATATACCCTGTAAATAATCTTACAATAAATCCATATAATAATCCCGTGCAAGACACAGCCGGTGTTCCAACACAAGATAACTTCGGTGAAAACATTGAGGGTACATCTATTACAGAAGAAAGATGGGCTAAAGCAAACTTAAATTTACTTAATTTTAACTTATTAGACAATTTTGATGATTTCGCTTATTGGTGGAATTTATATGGGTTTGATGGTAATTTCAATACTGGTAAGTTATATGGTTTAGATCCACAGACTTCTCAAATAAATGGTTGGTTTAGTATGAATCACAGAGAAGGTAAAATGTCTTTTTCAAATGGATTAGCAAATAAATTAATTGTACTAGAATACATATCTGATGGTTTAGGAACTGATTTAGATACTAAGGTTCCTAAGCTTGCAGAAGATGCTCTATATGCATCTATACTATATAATATAGTATCTGTTAGAGCAAATCAAGATCCTAACAATATAATGCGACTTAAAAGAGACAGAACCGCTAAATTAAGAAATGCTAAAATAAGATTATCTAACATTAAACTTGATGAAATAGTTCAGGTTATGCGTGGTAAATCTAAATGGATAAAACACTAAAATTTAATGGCAGAGTTTAAAAATAGCTTTTTGAGATCTAAAATGAATAAAGATCTCGATGATAGATTAATGCCTGAGGGTGAATATAGAGATGCTTTAAATGTTTCTATAAATAAATCTCAAGGAGATGGTAGCTCTGAAGGAAATGTAGGAACTGTTCAAACCGTGTTAGGTAATGAGCTCTTGTTAAACACACCAGTAGGTGTGCCTGACACAGAATTTATTGGTATTCTACCTAGTGACAATAAAAATAGTATTTACGGTTTTATAACAAACAATACCTTAACACAAGACGAGGCTTTCTATGTTCCTGAAGGCGCGGTGGGGTTAACATATCTTTATCCCAACAACCAAAATTCTAGTGTTGCAGCTGGGACATTAGTCCGAGCAGGACTAGGTTATACGGCCGCAACAACGTATAACACCTCTGGTGGATCTGGTTATGGAATGACTATACGTGTTGATACAGTCACTGCTACGCCTGATTTTGCTGTTTCAACATTTACAATTATGAACCAAGGAATTGGCTATAATGTAAATGACTTTGTTACAATTTTAGGTACTGGAGCTGAAAATGCTTACATCAATTTAACGTCTGTTGTAGGACCTATAACTTTAACCTCTGGCGGTTCTGGATATCCAGATCCTGTTGCAGGAACAACAACGGCAACTACAGGTAATGGATCTGGATTAAGAGTTTCATGCGTGGTATCTGGCGGTGTTGTCACTTTTGTTAATATTTTGGCTTTTGGAGGTGGATATCAAGTTGGAGACGTAATATCTATAGACGGTGGAACTACTGATGCTACTTTTACTATTGACAATTTAATGAATAGTTATTCTGCAATTATTTCTTATAATTTAGCAGATCAAACTAGTTTTAAAGTTATAGCAGAAGGAGCTTTTCTTAATTTTTCTACTCAAAACCAAATATACGGAATAAACTTAATAGAAGATTTATTGTTTTTTACAGACAATAGAAATCAACCTAGAAAAGTTAATATAAATAGACCCACAGGATATTATACAACTGAAGATCAATTATCAGTTGCTAAATACTACCCTTGTGATGCGATAACTTTATATCAACCCAGCGAAGCTCAGGCTAAAGCTAGTTTAGCTATATCTACAGCTACATCTACGGTTACCACAAACAGCACGACATTAACAGTTACATCTGCGTCTGCTACTACTCCAACTAACTTAGGCGTACTAGGATCGCTAGCTACTCTTACCGCAAATACTGGAACTTCATATCCACCGCTAGGAGCTCCTTCGCCTTGTACGGGTGGTACTGGAAGAGGCGCCACTGTTACTTACACGCAATCAGGTGGAATTGTGCAAACCGTTACTGTAGTTAATTTAGGAAATGGATATACAAATGGCGATATATTAACGATTAGCGCTGGAGAAAATAACGCAGAATTTGTTTTAAATTTCATAACACAAGATACTTTTGTAGTAGATTCTTCTGGTTGGCCAACGAGTGTAGTTGTTAATAATCCTCAAACCATACCAGCAGGTATGGATTTAAAGTTTGTAACGCCAGAAACTACAATGCAAGATGCTTCTGACTTATACTTGCCTGCTTCTGCTCAAGCTATTGTTGATACTATAACCACAGGGCCAGACGCTATAACAATAGATCCTCAGGATTATAATGGTTTTTATTCTGCAGGAGCTACTACAAATGATCCTATGTTTGGTTATCATCTGTACTTAGAATATGATCCTATAACTCAACAAAATGTTTTTACTGATTCCGGCGCAAAATTAGTATCTACCACTCAATCTCCAGTAGCGCCCTTTCTTATATCAGTAGTTTTAGATCAAGCCCCTGCTACTGTTGGTGGAATAGCGCCAGCTGCTGGAATGAATTTAAGACTAGCTCTTCCAAATCCTTACTATGACGCTTCTTTTGCAGAAACAGCAAACATAGAATATTTAACCGATAAGTTTACTAGATTTTCTTATAGATTTAAATTCGATGATGGTGAATACTCTTTAATGGCGCCATTTACTCAACCGTGTTTTATACCAGACCAAGATGGTTATTTCATGGATAGAGAAAAATTAAGAGGTACCGTTGTAGGTGTTTTTGATGATGGTGAGAATGAGGTTTCTGATGAAAACAACGCTTACAGAAGTACAGAAGTTTCTTTTATGGAAAATAAAGTTAATAAAATAACTTTAAATATTCCGCTTCCATGCGCCGCTAATGACTTAATTACTAAATTTAAAATTGAAGAAGTTGACATACTGTATAAAGAATCTGATCAAACCACAATAAAAGTAGTTGAATCAATACCAGTCGAAGGATCTATATCTGGTGGATCAAATATATATCAATACGAATATGGTTCTAAACCGCCATTTAAAACTCTTCCACAAAGCGAAACTGTTAGAGTTTACGACAAAGTTCCAGTTAAAGCTTTAAGTCAAGAAGTCGCTAGCAATAGAGTTATATATGGTAATTTTCAAAACAGGCATACGCCACCAGCTTTTTTAGATTATACTTTAGGTGCGTTTCCAAAACAAACATTTAATATATCTGAAAACATAGTAAACTCTGATACGTCTGAAATAGAATATCCTAATGCTACTTTAAAACAAAATAGAACATATGAAGTCGGTATTGTTTTATCTGATAAATTTGGAAGACAATCTACTGTGTTATTTTCTAAGCAATCAGAATACGCTGCTTTAGGTGAATTTTTAGCTTCTTCTATATATTCTCCATACAGAGGAGAGTTTGAAAATTTTCCACCAGAAGGTATAACTGCTTTTGATGGAAATGCATTAAATTTACAATTTAATTCTACTATAAATAGTCTTAGAGACACAACTACTGGTAGTCCTGGTTTGTATAATGGTGATGTTAATTCTCAAGATTATAATCCTTTAGGTTGGTATAGCTTTAAAGTGGTTGTAAAACAAACAGAACAAGATTATTACAATGTTTATGTTCCAACCGCTATGGCTGCTTATCCTTTGGATCCATCAAAGGAAGTCACTTCAACATCTCATATTGTTTTATATAATGATAATATTAATAAAATACCAAGAGATTTAACGGAAGTAGGACCAACTCAAAAAGATTTTCCTAGTAGCGTAAGAATGTTTGGTAGAGTAGGACCACTTAACAGTGAATTAATATCAACACCTGGAGGACCCGCAACTTCGTCAAATTTAATAAATGCTCAATTTTACCCATCAAAAATAGCTGATGTAAGTACAAGTATAGCCACTATAAAAGATTTATTTGATTATGAAAATTTTCCTCTTCTTCAAAATACTGGTGGAATAGAAAAGTATGTGTTTTATAATTTTGAATATTTAAAATTATCAGTATCTGGAGGTACTTTTCCAGATTCAAGTTCTTTAGTTGCTAGAATAAATACACAAAACAAATTTGGAGTTCAAGTTCCTAAAGGCGGTAATTATGCTACTGCGAACGTTGTAACTTCCTCAGCTAGTCCAAGTACAAATGCTGTGTTAAATAATATTTCACCTGACAACACCGCTATAAAGCTAGGTCAAAGAGTCGTAGGTCAAGGCATTGTTGGTGATGTTTTTGTTGTAATTTATGTGCCCGGTCCCAGTTCCACTGAAGGAACCGTAACGCTTTCTAGCGCAGTTATTCGTACCGCAGGCTCAACTTGGCAATTTTTTGGTGGATCTGAGCCTTATAGCGGAACACCAGCGCTGAATGTATATGAAGTAGCGCCAAATATTTCTTTAATAGATATATACTATGAGACTACAACTTCTGGTCTTATAGAAAATTTAAATAAAGCCATAGATACAGGTCCCCCTCCAAATGTTTTTGCTCAATTAGATGGCTTTCGTGCTACTCCGAAATTTTCAGAAGATGCCATTGTAACCGAAGACCCAGTTGCTAGTGGTAATTACGAAACTATTATTACAACACCTTTTGCTCCAGTTACACAATCTGGAACAACATTTCCTTCACCAGCTTTAAACATTGTTACAATAGAATCTATTACAGATCAATCTGGTAACGATTCATATAACGGTGTACCTTATTTTGCTCCTACTGAAGCTGAACCAAACGGAAGCTCTGATGGTATGTTCGGTATAAGACCGGAAAATATTTCTGGTACACCAAATGGAAACTTTGTTGTAGTTTTAAAAAAGAAAACAAGTCCGGGTGCTTTTGCTGACACAGATGGTGTTGTTACATCAGGGGCTACTAGTTTTGACGTAAGCGGATTAGCAAGTGCAACATCTTGGCCAACTGGCGCAAGAGTTAGCGATAATCCCGACACCGCTGGATTTAAACCAAATGGATACAATCCAACCTCAGCTCAGTTAGAAGGAGCTTCAGTCTCAGGTAGTGAAAGTATACCAGAAGGAACAGTGGTAACTGGCTTTGTTCCTGGAGGCGTAACTGGAACTGGTACTGTTACAATTTCTAATGCCTTAACTGGTGACATAGCTGATAATTTTCCTATAGTTTTTGGTAAAGAATCACCTGGTTTAGTTTATTCTGAACTTCATACTGATGAAAATAATTTACCAGGTAATACATTTAATTTTAATTTCAAATGCTCTAATTCAGGTATTGATCCTATAACAGGAGAATATTTTAATAATGTAGAAACAGATGTTCCAGGCAGTCTTACACTATTCTCAGTTCTTCCTAAAAGACCTGAAGTAAATATAATATCAAAGCAACCTGGTTTTTCAACCCAAACAGACGATTTTGGTCCAGTTTTAAACGTCATACAACCTTTTGGAGTTATATCTCAAGTTACTCAAAGTCCTCAACCTAGACTAATAAATCCAGATTATGTACTCGATGGTGTGTTTTCAGCTATTCCTGGAAATACAAGCGCCAACAATGACATTTTAGCAACTGTAAAGTGTATAAATGGTTCTTCTACTTTTGATTTGATGAAAGAAGACTTGACGCTTTTTATAAGAAGAATGTTTTGGGCGCCTGATTATCTTAGCCCTAATTGGAAGTGGCTTGAAATAGGGCTTGATACATGGACGGGTACACCACAAAACGAACAAAACACTGTTCCGCCTCCAAGTGGTTTTCCTATAACAGCGGCTGATGGATCAAATATTCCAAACGGCCCGTTAGATATATATAATTACAGCGAAACAAGCGTTGGACAAAACCACTGGCTTTTAGAGCAAATTCCTGATAGTTCTAATACAGATTTTAAAACCCCTATTTATAATTTAAGAACTGGACCTTTGGGAGGGTTTGATAATTCGTTTTATGAAAATAAAGCTTATTGTATAGAAATTGCAGCTAAAGATGCTCAGCTTGGTAGTTCTATTAACTCTCCGTCTACATTTGTTAGTTTCGTTTTAAGAAGAGCAACACAGGGTGCTTTTTCCCCTAACGCTCCAGTTTCTGTACCAAGTTGTCCTACTACTACAACTTTCACTAGATTTACAAACGAGTCTGGAATGAGTCCTTTTAACAGTCAAATATCAGGATCAGGGCCAATACCTGGTGGCGAGATTGCTGGGCAATGGGGTAGTCCAAACCCTATAATCAAATGGGAAGGTGATGGCCCTGTTAAAGTTAAAGCTAGAATTCAAGTTGTACGCACGGACGGAGGAGTAAGTCCAATATCTGGTAATTTTATATATACAATGAACAGCGCTTTCACCGCTACAGGCGCTAATGGTAATCCTCAAAATTTATTTAGTGCCCCCCTTCAAGGAACTATTGTTAATCTTAATAGTTTTTATCCTGCACCAGCTGATGAAATAGAATTAGATTTT
>VMHT01073139.1_pt1 | contig 14060 bp, 28 predicted proteins | sample 4693611 | NCBI WGS metagenome assembly VMHT01 (sample SAMN12280063, study PRJNA550983) | marine metagenome | isolation source: seawater sampled from same location over 5 years 0.02-0.2 micron viral filtrate | place: USA: collected off the coast of southern California halfway between the port... ... | reverse complement strand
TACAGGTATGAGAAATACTCATTTATTAGCAGTTGCCCCTACAGTTTCAAATTCAGTTATTTGTGGCGGAATATCAGCAGGTATTGAACCCCTTCCAGCCAATATCTATACTTTTAATGGTGCTAAAGGTACTTTTATTAGAAAAAATAAATCATTAGAAGAATTACTTGAATCTAAAGGAGAAAATAAAAATAAATGGTGGGATCAAATGCTCCAGGATGGAGGATCTGTTCAGAATTTACCTGATAGTGTTTTAACACCAGATGAAAAAGAATTATTTTTAACATTTCCAGAAGTAAATCAGTTAGAATTAGTTAGACAAGCTGCTATAAGACAAAAATATATTGATCAAACTCAATCATTAAATATATCATTTGATCCTAATGACTCTCCAAAATGGATAAATCAGGTTCATATGGAAGGTTGGAAATTAGGAATAAAAACATTCTATTACTTAAGAACAGACTCAGTTATTAAAGGCGATTTAGGATCTCGAATGGCTGATTGTGTTTCTTGTGATGGGTAAAAAAAACCATAGTTATAAATTAAATAAATAATAAATCAAAAAACAAAAAAAATGAAAAAAATTTTTACACTTTTATTAGCATCTACTTTATTAGTAGCATGTAATAATACTAAAACAGAAAAAGCAGAAAAAGTAGAAACTTCTCCTGCTAAGTTTACTTTAACAGTAATTAATAATACAGATTCTGATATGAAATGGGAACAAAGTTGGGCTATGACAGGACCAGATTCTGGTATAGTAGCAGCGGGAGATACAGTTAAATTATCTTCTAATGAAGTTGATTCAGATAGAATAAATATCTACCCAATACCACCAAAATCAGTAACAAAACCAAATCCAGCATCTGGTAATTTTGGAATGCAATATGGCTGGGATGGTCATATAGCTCGTGTGTATTGTGATAACGTTTGTAATGCTGGAAGACCTACACCAACAGTACAAGACCCAGGTACTAATTGGGTATATGTAACAAAATGGTTAAAAGACCCATCAGTTCAAACTAATACAACTAATACAGTAACATTTACAACTGAAGCTTGGCCTGTAGTTGAGTAAATAAGAAAAAAATATAACAATGGTATAAAGAGAGGTGCATAAGCACCTCTTTTTTAATATTTATCATTGAATAATAAAAATCAATTAATTATGGCTATATTTGGAATAATTTGTTTAATTTTAATAGCAGGAGCATCTATTTACTATTTTGAATTTTATAAAAAAGGAAAAATTAATGATAGAGATGGAGATTATATCCCGGATGAAATTGAAGATGCAATTGAAGATGTAAAAGAAGTTGCTAAAGAAGTAAAAAAAAGAGCAAAAAGAGTTAAAGAAGAGTCTAAAGATGTAATTGCAGCAGTAAAAGGTAAAAGTAAAAGAGGTAGACCAAAGAAAAAATAATTAATATTAAATAGTTTTCAAATTAAAAAGTTTTAAATATTATGAATTTTATAAAAAGAAAACTTATGGCTTTTAGAGATATTTTTAAAGATCAAAATGACATTAACGAGAAAAGTGTTATTGGTTTTATGTCTTTCTCTGTAATGGTAATATTTGCTGTTATAGATTTAATTACTGGATACTTTGGTAAAGATTTAGTAATTAACGAATTTATTTATGAATCGTTTTTAATAATAACATTAGGTTGTTTTGGGATTGCAGGGTTAGAAAAAATATTTGGTAATAAAAAAGCCAAGGGAGAATAAAAAATAACTTAATAAAAATTAAAAATGAGAAACATTTTATTATTGTTAATAACTTTATTAACACTTCAAGCACAAGCTCAAGATGTGCAATCTACTCTTAAAATAGAAGTAGAAGAATTTAACAAAATAGTAAAAAAAGAAAAAAAGAATATTATAAAAGAGTTTTATAAAGACTTTTTAAAGTATGGTACTATTTATGCAGCTGGGGATATTCGTAATTCTTATGAACCTTCTAGAAAAGAATATTTTGTAAGAACTAATGAAAATGGTAATATATTTGATATACCAGTAGTTGTTGATGGTACTGAGTATAACCCATTTGATTACAGAATTGGATTTGGTATTAGAAAATTAGCTAGATTTGATTATGAAAGAAAACCAGGTAATTTTTGGACTGGTAACCAAAATAGAGAAAGACAGATCGCACTATCAGCTCCTACGTCGGCTGTAAAAGGATTTGAGTATTTATTTCATTGGGAAAGAGAGAGACAAAGAGGCGAAATTTGGACAAATAGTAGATACTTTTTAAGACACACAGGTAAATACCACATAGCAAAAATCGAAAGTAGAAAGCAAGGATTATTTGATTTTGAATACCAATCAGCTGAATTAAGAGCAAGATTACCTATTGGTAAAAAGTTTAGCATATCTGCTGGTGCAATAGCAAGAACACATCAAAGAGCTTATGGATACAATCCATTTGAGATTTGGGTAAATGAATTAGATGCAAGTGGTAATATAGTTAATAGATGGTATCATTTAGGATATGAAAGAGGGTACACAGATCAATGGTATGAACAAACATGGACTGATGCTAATGGTAATGAACAAAGTGATTTTGATTATTTTTGGTTAAATCCAGAGGGTGTAAGAGTTGCAGATTCAGATTTAGAATTTAGAGATGGTGTATTTAGAGATTTAATAAATGATTTTAATAATGAAGCTTGGGATGCAATTGGAGAATTTGGTTTAGTATCCCCAGTAGTAGGATTTGATTTTTACCATTACACCCCAAAATTTTGGGCACATGCTTATGCTAATTATTTATTACCCTATCACAAATATGTAATGGGAGATGAAGATTTTAATTATGGAAATAGAAATAATTGGGGTATGGGAGGATTAAGACAAGATTCTGAATTTGAACAATGGGATGATTATCAATTTGGAGCAAATATTGGTTGGAAAATTAGTAAAAGTATAGGAATTTTTATAGAAGGTGAATATACTAAATTTTGGGATTCAGAATTTTTCTACAGTACATTTGGATTTAATTACACTTTTAGATAATGAAAAATTTAATAACATTATTTTTATTAATTTTAATTACAACAAGTTGTGGCATTTACCACCCTCAATCAAAAGCTCCTACATTTGTAAAAGTTTTAGGAATAACCCATGAAGGAGATACTATTCTTATAGATGTAAATTCATTAAGACCTAAAGTATATAATAATTACTATTATGATAATGGTTATAGACCGCATTATAGTCGTTATAACCCACCTATAATTATTAGACCCCATAGCAATCAAAGCAATAGACCAAATATACCTAATACTTATAACAATAATACAAATATTAACACAAATATTAATACAAAACCAGTAATTACCCCAAATAAACCTAATAAAAATGGCAAGACAAATAGGTGAAGATACTAAAATAACATTAGATTTAAAAACAATTGGAATGATTCTTGCTGGGGTTGTTTCTTTAGTTGGAATGTGGTTTGCATTACAGGCTGATATAGAAGACGCAAAAGAATTACCTTCACCAGTAATTGATAGAGTTGAATATGATTTAAAGGATGAATTAATTCGACAAACAATTATGGATACTCAGGAGGATGTTGAAGAAATGAAAGAACAATTAGATAAAATCGATCAACGTTTGTATGAGTTACAAAAACAGAGATAATATGAAAACATTAATAATTAGTTTGCTACTAATGTTACCCTTAATTTCTAATGCACAGTCTTTAGAATGGCTTACAGATAAAAATTTTGACCAAAAACTTCATGAACATGATGCCTTTGGAGAAGATGAAGCAAATATAGTTGTAATAGAGTTTTATGCTGAATTCAATAAAGATAATGCATTTAAAAATTGGGCTGAATTAAAAGAAGTTGAGTTTTTTAGAGTAAATATAGCCGATGCCCCTAATATTAAAAAAGAATATAGGGTTCGTATGGCTCCTACACTTATAATTTTTAAAAATGGTGAAAAAGAAGCTGTATTTAAAGCAGGATTAGATTTATTATGCCCTGTAACATTACCAGAAATAAGGGAAACAATTAAAGAAATTAAATTATCTAACCAGTTTTAATATTTATAATAAACAAAAATAAAATGATATTAAAAGTAGGATCAAAAGGTAAAGAAGTAAAGGAATTACAAGAAGCCTTAGAAATCAAAGCTGATGGAATATTTGGTTATGGAACTGAAGCAGCAGTTAAATCTTTTCAAAAAGAAAATAATTTATATGTAGATGGTATTGTAGGAATGAAAACATGGGAAACCTTAGGAATAGATACTGATGAATTCCCTAAAGAGTTAAAATATATGTCTGAAGATAAAGAATATATTACCCCAGCAGGTTTAACTATTCATAGGCAATATCTTGATAAAGATGAATATGTTAGAGATTATGGTAAAATTGAACCTTTAGGATTTTTTATCCACCACACTGCTGGTTGGGATAATCCATATAAAACAATTAGACATTGGAATAATGACACAAGAGGAAGAGTAGCAACTCAATATGTAATTGGAGGGTCTAATATAAAAGGAAATACTAAATATGATGGAGAAGTAGTTGAATGCTTTCCAGATAACTATTTAGGATGGCATTTAGGAAAAGTAGGTAATTTTGCAATGCATAAATTTTCAGGAGGAGTTGAATTAAATAATTTTGGTTATTTAAAAGAAAAAAATGGTAAGTTTTATAATTATGTTAATGGTGAAGTTCCAGAAGAAATGGTTTGTGATTTAGGATATGAATTTAGAGGATTTAGATATTGGCATGCTTATACTTCTAAACAAATAGAAAGTCTTAGATTATTAATCCTTCATTTAAAAAATATTTACCCAACAATGGATTTAGAAAATGGGTTACCTAAATTATTAAAAGAAGGAATGGATCCAAAAGATGCATTTGAGTTTAACGAAAAAGCCTATAATGCCGAACAATTTGGTTTATGGACCCATACAAATGTAAGAAAAGATAAATTTGATTGTTCTCCTCAACCAGAACTTATCAGAATGTTAACAACAATATAATGAAACTTAAAACTTTAATAGTGGCTCTATCATCATTTTGCACATATTTGTGCACATACTTCCTTAATTTATCAATGGATAATTTTGAACAATATTTAGCAGTAGTAGCAGTATTATGGTTAGATGGAGTGTTTGGAATATGGGCTGGTGTTAAAAGAGAAGGTTTTAAAACATTTAAAGCATTAAAAATAACAAAAAATACTTTTATTTGGTTATTAATCTTAACTGTTATATTAATGGTCGAAAAAGGATTTACAGGAACAGGTTGGCTATCTGAAGTAATTATTGTACCGTTTATGATATTACAATTAATTAGTGCTTTAAAAAATGCTTCTATGGCAGGTTTAATAAAAATAGAGGAGTTAAATAAAATTTTAGACCGTATAGATAAGCATAAGGGTTTTAGAGACTAAAAACTTTATAATATGTGGTCAAATCTTAAAAAAAGAATCTTCCCTCTTCTGATAGCTTTTTCAGCATTATCAGTATCCATATCTGCAGCTTTTTACTCAGTTAGTGGGTTATCAAAATTATTTGCTGGAGCTGCTTTTGCAGTAATAATAATGGCAGCTTCTTTAGAAATTGCTAAATTAGTTATAGCATCTTTACTATATCAATATAGAAAAACCCTTCCTAAATTATTAAAATATTATTTATCTTTAGCTTGTGGTATATTAATTTTAATTACTAGCATGGGTATTTATGGGTTTTTATCTGCAGCGTACCAAGAAACAGCAGCTAAAGCTGGAAATATTGAAGCTCAAATATCATTAATAGAAACTAAAAGAGATAATGTTAAAGAACAGTTAGTTGTATATAATGAAGAAAAAACAAGTATTAATGTAGCCGTTGCTGATTTAAGAAAAGGTTTATCTAACAATGTTATACAATATAAAGACAAAGAAACTGGTGAAATAATTACCACAACTTCTAGTAGAACTCGTAAAGCTTTAGAAAAACAGTTAGATCAAGCTATTGAAAGACAAACTCAAATAAATACTAAAGTAGATGATTTAAATAGTAAGATATTTGAATATGAAACAGAAATAGTTGAAGTAAAAAGTAGTGACTCTATATCAGGAGAATTAGGCCCTCTTAAATATCTTTCAGGATTAACTGGAGCTCCTATGGATAAAATTATTAATATTTTACTTTTAACAATTATTTTTGTGTTTGATCCTTTGGCAATTGCTCTTGTAGTAGCTGCTAATTATGCCTTTGAACAAATCAGACCAAAAACCAAAGAAAATTTATATGGAGAAACTGTTATAGTAAAAGAAGAAGATAATAAAGGTGCTAGTCTTAGAGAACAAGCAAAACATACTGATTGGGGACATGAAGAAGCTGAAGCTGAGGAAAGAATGAATATAATAGGCCAAAATGGAAATGACGGGGTACATTATGAAGAAGTTGAACCCCCAGTTGTTAAAACACCTAAAAAAAAACCTGAGGAATATGTTCAACCTGGATATGCTGGAAGATCTTTGGGAGAAGAGAAAAAAGAAATTGAAGCAATAATTAAAAGACCTTTAATGGGTCATGAGATTGAAGAATTAAAAAAATCAAAATTAAATATCTTCAATGATAGAAATGATGATTTAACTATTACCTATTAAAACAATGTTATGTTAAGTAAACAATCTATAAGAGGAAAAACACAAATATTCATGAATAAAAAACTAATTACAGATAAAGAAGTAATTATTAAAGAAAGTGAATCATGGACAGAACCACAAGTTAATTTTTTTAAAAAAATGATTAAACAAGGTGGTAATTTTGCAATTGGAGGAAGAAAATATTTTATAATACCCAATGATAATAATAGTTCTTTAGGATAAAATGGATAATAATCAAATTTTAAAAATAGCAAATAGAGTATATCCTAAAATAAGAGATTATTATGGCGCAGGAAAAAGATCTTTTCCACCTATAGAAATTCATAGAAACATATTTGCTAGATTAAGCGGAGAACCTGAAATGGAAGGTGACGACCCAGCTGAAGCAGAATTTGATAGAAAATCAAATAAAATATTTTTGTATTCTGATTATATCAATAATGCTGAAGATATAATTAGAGGAATTATCCATGAATATGTCCATTTCTTACAGTCAGGATCATGGATGAATAGATATTATAAAATGGGCTACAAATATGACAATCACCCATATGAAATTTCAGCTAAAAAAGAAGAAGAAAACTGGAAGAAATTCGCGTAGATATTTGGCTTCTTGAGATCCCTTTCGTATATTTACAGGGTAAATGAGGTGCGAGATCTCATGTTAATTAAAATAAAGGTTATGTTAGATAAACAAAAAGTTAAAAATTTCAGAAATGATTTTCAAACAGCAATTGCACAGTTAGAAAAGCAATATGGTGTACAAGTTTCATTAGGTACAATTAGGTTCGATAAAAATGAATTGAGAGCTAAAATGACAGCTAAAGTTGGTGAACTAGGTCAAAAAGCTCAAAAAGAGGATTTGAAAGTAGGGGATGTTGTAAATATTATCCATAAAAAAATGGATCCTACGAGAGAGTTTAAAGTAATTAAAATCATGCAAAAGAATATTAAAGTTGAAAGTGTGGGTGGTTATGATCAAATTAAAGTTTCTCCAAGTTTGTTGAAGAAAGTTGCGTAAAGATTTGGCTTCCTGAGATTTCTTTCGTATATTTACCACGTTAAATTGCAAAAATAAAGGTTATGATAAATAAAATCAATTTTAAAGCGCTCGCAGGAGCAGTAGCATCACTTGGAGTAGCATATATTACAGCTACAGGTGCAATTCTTAATTATGTTAAATTTGAAGATCCACTTAATGAAATGGCATTTTGTGTGTTGTCACTTATGTTGGCTCTTGGTTGTATTATAAATCTTAAAAAATAAAGGTTATGAGTATTAAAGAACAATTACAAAAAGGTAATGTAAAATTTACTGTTGAGGGACAAACCCATTATGGAAAAGATGAAAATGGCAAATGGGGAGATGTTCCAAAAGTATTTGAAGTTTCCAAAAATGGAGAATCAATCCATGCAGATTGGTATGGAATGAATGTTAATAAATGGGGTCCTACTTGTGTTACCCTTTACACATTTAATATGCTTAGTAAAAAATCCACAGGTAAAATTAATTATAATAATGTTAAAATAATAAAATAAAAGTTATGGCAAAAATAAAAAAATCATTTCTAACACCTAAATGGTTAGAAGTAAAATCAATGTATGAAAATGGAACAAATGGTTCTGAGAAATATGGTACTAATTTTGAAATTGGTGGAAAATTAGATGAGTTAACACGCGAATTTATAGATATTATAGGTGAATTTACACGTCAATTTGGATGGGATTGTGTTATTGAAGGGGTTAAAATGGATTTATGGAAGGAAAGAATTTGGTCACTAATTGAAAATGCTGGTTTACTCCCAGAAATAGCTTGGAAAGATGAACTCGCTGCTGAAGCTGAAAAAGCAGCTCAATTAGAAGAAGAAATGTATAATGATGAATTTGATATTGAAGAATACGAACCATCAGATGAAGAAATATTAAATCAAAGTTATTAAATTATGGAAATTGAAACTTATGAAGATGGCTGGGATTGCGAGCCAAAGTTAAAATCAGCAATGGAATCAATAGAAAAATGTGATCATTTTAAATATGAAATAGATAACTGTGTACGTGAATCTGAATTAGATTACATGGTATATGAAATGATTGATTTTTTAAAAGAAGCAATTGATACATTAAAATCGATAGACACCAATAAAGAATATAAAACAGTAGAAAATTATGAGTAAAGAAAATAGATACGTAGTAACAATGGACATGTATGTCTATGCTGAGAATGATTATATGGCTAGAAAAAATGCTCATAAACTAGCAGATGGTCTTAAAAGTAAACTTGATAACCAAGCAGCAGTTTTAGATATTGTTGAACAACCATTTGGAACATTAGGTAATAGAAAATTAAAAGATATTTCAAAACCTTCAAGTGGTGAAAAAATGCCTTTCTAATGAGTAAAAAAGATAAATTAGACTTTAATGGTGGTTGGTCAATGGGTGAGGCAGCTCATCATGTTAGTAAAAAACTTACTACAAAAACTATTAAGTCTAAAAAATCTTATACTCGGAAAAAGAAACATAAAAAAGATTTGGAAAACGGAGAATAATTTCGTATATTTAATATAAATAAAAGTTATATGAATCTAGGTTACGCCTGCATTAATACTGCACTTAAAGCAAATGGTATTTTTACTAATCGAACAATGCGTCGAAAAACATTTGATGCTAAAGGATTAGATTATGTGTCTGAGCTATCACTCCAAAATGTAAAAGATCTTGAAACTCACATTCATTGGAATAATGAGCACAATATTAAATTATTTAGGTTGTCATCTCAAATATTTCCTTGGATGGAAGAATATAATTGGGTAGATCTAAAAGATTGGAATGAAATTTCAGATAGAATGCTAGATATTGGTAGTTTAGCAACAAAATCTGGTCAACGTCTTACTATGCATCCTGGTCCTTTTCATTGTTTAGCATCTCCAAATCCTAAAGTTGTTGATAGAACAGTTATTGGACTTAATAAACATGCTGAGCAGTTTGATATGATGGGTTTTAAACCTAGTCATTATAATAAAATTAATATTCATGTAGGTGGAGCTTATGGTGATAAAGATGCTGCGCTAGAGCGTTTTTGTAAAGGATTTGAATTACTAAGTGATAGTACTAAAAAACGACTTGTAATTGAAAATGATGATAGCCCTAATGAATACTCAGTAAAGGATTTATATGAAGGGGTTTATAAGCGAATTGGTACTCCTATTACATTTGATTATTTTCATCATAAATTTAATACTGGTGATCAAACAGAAGAAGAAGCACTTAAATTAGCTGCTACAACTTGGCCTGAAGACATCCCACAATGTTGTCATTATTCAGAAAGCCGTAGAAAAGAAAAATTAGATGAGTCAATTAGGCCTCAAGCTCATTCTGATATAATTTATGAAAAAATACAAACATATGGTCTTGAACCAGACATTGTAATTGAGGCAAAATTAAAAGAACAAGCAATTTTTAACAGAGTAATATAATGGTAGAATTTATTAGACACGCACTTGGACTTTGTGGGGAACATTGGCATCCAAATATTTGGACCTTCCTTTTAGGTGGGCTTGGTTTACAGCAATCATTTTCGTATATTAAATATAAAATAAAATTATATGGCAATAAAAATAAGTCATGAAACACCAATGTGTTTGCTAGAAGATAGTATGAGGTTTAACGATTATGATTATTGTTTACCTCATTTATTAGATGAAGAACCTAAATATTTAGAGTATTTTGAAAAAGCAAAAGCAGCTGGTCGTTACATTATAATGGATAATTCACTTCATGAATTAGGTGAAGCATATGATCATTCACGCCTTATACATTGGGTAGCTACACTAAAACCAAACGAATTTATAATCCCAGACGTTTGGGAAAATAAAGATGAATCTATAGCAAATGCTATGGTTTGGGATATTTATGACTTTCCTAAAGAAACTGAAAAAGTAGTAGTAGTACAAGCAAAATCAATTCATGAAGCATCTGAATGTACTAAAGCTTATAAAAACTTAGGCTATGGAAAAATTTGTTACTCTTATGGAGCATCTTATTATAATGATGTTTGCCCCCACCCTAATAAAGATTTAGGTAAAGCATTAGGAAGATTATATGTAATAAATGCTTTACTTAAAATGGGAGATTTAAAACAAGATGATAGAGTACATTTACTAGGATGTGCAGTGCCCCAAGAATTTGGATGGTATAAAAATATTAATTGTATAGAATCAATTGATACTTCAAATCCAGTAATGGCAGCACTAGAAGATGTTAAATATGGTTGGGGTGGTTTAGATAAAAAACCAGAAGCAAATATGAATGATTATTTTTATATGTTAAATGATCAAGTTGATTTTGATTTATTAACATATAATTTGGATATGTTTAGAAAAATTAATAATTTATAACAGCGTTTGCCTATACGCTTAATAATACCTGGCAAATTTTAAAATAAAAAAATGACACAATTAGAAATTAATTTTAAGGACGCACAACGTCCAAAACACGCAGTAGTATCACTTTCAGGTGGTATGGATTCAAGTACATTGTTACTTAAATGTCTTGATAAATTTGATTCAGTAACGGCTTTATCTTTTGATTATGGTCAAAAACATAAAGTTGAACTTAAAAGAGCAAGAGCACTAGTAGATTACTTAAAAAGAAATGGACATAATGTTACATATCAAGTAATTGAATTAAATGGGTTAGTATCATTACTAAACTCAGCATTAGTAGAAGGTGGAGATGATGTTCCAGAAGGACATTATGAGCAAGATAATATGAAAGAAACAGTAGTACCTAATAGAAATAAGATGTTTTCTTCTATTATACAAGCTGTAGCATTATCAATTGCAAATAAAACAGAATCACCTGTTAAAATAGCAATGGGTATCCATGCTGGTGATCATGCTATTTATCCTGATTGTAGGCAAGAATTTAGAGATGCGGATTACAAAGCATTTGTTGAAGGTAATTGGAATGCCCAAAGTGTAGGTTATTACACACCTTATTTAGAAGGAGATAAATATGATATTCTTAAAGATGGAGAAGTATTATGTGAAAAATTAGGAATTGATTTTGATGAGGTATATGCTAGAACAAACACTTCATATAAACCAACACCTGAAGGGTGGTCTGATTATAAGTCAGCATCATCAGTAGAACGTGTTGAAGCTTTTATTAAATTAGGCAGACCTGACCCAGTACAATATGCAGATGAAACCGGTCCTGTTGATTATGAAATAGCAAAATCTTATGTTGAACAAATATTAGAAAATTATGAAGGATAATGATTTTAATCAAATAAAAAAAGATAGAGAAAATTTAGAATATATGCCTGATCAAAAACTTCATCAATTAGTAAGTTTTATTAAATCTGGTGTAAGAATATTAGGATATGCTGCTATTCCCTTTAGTTTGGGTTGGGCAGTTATTTTTCTTATATTAAGTGAAGTAATTGGTATAATTGAAGAATTAGTTTAAAATAAAAAATATGAAAAAAGTATTATATTTCTCAGCACAATGGTGCGGTCCTTGTAAAGTACTAGGTCCTGTAATGAGTAAATTGCAAGCAAATGGTATGCCTGTACAAAAAATTGATGTTGACGAAAATCAACAAATGTCAGCTCAATATGGAATAAGAAATATTCCATGTTTAGTTCTGGTTGATAGCCAAGGAAATGAAATTAAAAGATCTATTGGTAATAAACCTGAAAGTGAAATATTAAATTGGTATAATAATTAAAAATAAAAAAATGAAATTTAAAAATCAAAATGTGGGTATATTGTATTTTACTAACCCTGCTGCTGAAGCCGATAATCTTGGTAAAGTAGTAGAGGGAGTTATGAGAACAGTAGGAAAATCAGTCCCAGTAAGAAAAGTAAACACAGAGTATGAAGTAAGTATAGTTGAACAAGCAAAACCAACAATGGTTCCTTCTATTATTTATACAAATGGAAATGGTGATTTAGAACACCTTAGAATAGAAGGTAATAAGTTAGGAGATATTACTGTTGAAGGAGTTTTAGGTGTTGTAAGAGACATAATTCATTATAATAAAACACAAGCAAATGGGTAAATTTCAATCAAGTAAAGTATTTGATGGGTTTAGTACAGTGTTTCGTCAATGGAGAGCAAAAAGTACACACTGTAGATTTGTACATGGTTACGGAATTTCATTTAAAGTATATTTTGAAGGTGAATTAGACCATAGAAATTGGGTTTGGGATTTTGGAGGAATGAAAAGAGCAAAAACCCTTATTGATGGTAAGTCTCCTAAAGATTGGATGGATTATATGTTTGATCATACTTTAGTAGTAGCAGAAGATGATCCTGAATTAAATGCATTTCAACAAATGGATAGAGTAGGAGTAGCTCAAGTAAGAGTAATCCCAGCTACTGGTGCAGAAAAATTTGCTGAATATATTTATAATAAGCTTAATGAATTTGTTAAAACAGAAACAGAAGGCAGAGTAAAAGTTGTAAAAGTTAAATTTATGGAGCATGGTAAAAATGCTGCATATTATATTGGATAATAAGTTATAGAGTGACTGTAAAACCACTTTAAAAAATTTGCATATGTTAAAAAGAATCGAAGATTATAATAAAAATCTGCCGATAGTAGAAGTTTATACGGCAGTACAAAGTGAGGGTAGTCGTCAAGGATACCCTACTATTGTAGTTAGAACAACAGGTTGCACACATAGGTGTTATTTTGGTGAAGGAGGATGGTGTGATTCTTGGTATACAAGTATTCACCCAGAAAAAGGTATGTTTTGTTTTCAAGATATAATTGATATGTACGATGAAAACCCTCATATTAAAGAAATGATGCTTACAGGGGGTTCTCCTACAATACATCCTAAAATAGTAAATGAATTAACACATTTAGCTCATGAAAGAGATATTTTTATTACCATTGAAACTGAAGGATCTCATTTCCTTCCTACTGATTATCCTATTAATCTTCTTTCAATTTCTCCTAAGTTTAGTAACAGTGTTCCCGTTATTGGTGTTGCTACTCCTCAGGGAGGAATTACTGACGAAAGAATGGTTAAAAAACATAATTCAAAAAGGTTAAACATTGAAGCAATAAAACAATCTATTGAATATCATTCTGACTATCATATTAAACCTGTATTAGATAGAGATTTATCTATGGTAGAGGAAGTAGAAGATTTCCTAAAAAAATGTAATATACCAGACCATAAAGTTTGGGCTATGCCTGCTGGTGATGATAGGGAAAGTTTAATGGAATCATATCCTGAAGTAATGAATTTTGTTAGGGACAGAGGATGGAGATTTACTGGTAGATCTCACATAATGGCTTTTAATACTGAACGTTGTGTCTAAAGAAGAAGCACTTGAGTTATTAGAAGAAATAGAAGAAAATGTGGGTACTTGTTGTGCTATAACAATGGACCCAGATGATGTATTAGTAATGAT
>VMHT01002182.1_pt1 | contig 14061 bp, 16 predicted proteins | sample 4693611 | NCBI WGS metagenome assembly VMHT01 (sample SAMN12280063, study PRJNA550983) | marine metagenome | isolation source: seawater sampled from same location over 5 years 0.02-0.2 micron viral filtrate | place: USA: collected off the coast of southern California halfway between the port... ... | reverse complement strand
ACTGATGCAGAAATATCAAGTGACAACAAATGACTGCCAGCCAACACCTTGCCAAACGCCACGGGCACTGTCGCACCAACACCAGATCCTGAACTAGCGCCAGTGTATGCATACGACTTCGCGCCGCTTGTGGCTCTTGTAACGCCTGCTGGGCCAGAACCCCTGACAGATTCTCCAGTCCCTTGCATCCGTGCTGGGCCGGAAAGCTTTGGTAACTGAGGCTGCGGTGAAATCATGTCCGCAACACTGCCTAAAACCATTGCCGTACCAATGCTTCCGATCGCTGTTGAAGCCGCTGCGCCTAATGTAAACGTACCTGCTGTTAAACCTGCGCCCAAGCCAAGAAATCCAGTTCCTGCTCCAGCCGTTAAAATTGCAAAACTTACAAGTGCTGCTCCAATTAAAAGTTTTGATGTTGTTCCACCGCTGCCACCAATAACAGGAATGATGTAAAGATCTTTTGACCCAAGCGTTAGCTGCAGCTCGTTATACTCCATGTCTGCACCTGATTGCGTAACGCGATAAAAGATCCCGTTCTTATGTGCCGTCAGCAGCTCTTCATAAAATTTTGGGCGGTTGATGCAAAGCATCTTGATTGCATCCGCAGGTGAACGCAAGTCGTAATAAACGTGCTCTTCCCCATACTCCTCACCGAGCCTGTCCAGAAGCCGTACGGTCTGCTGCATAGCGGAAAACGGCGGCAGTCTTCATCCGATAATAGCGGGTCAACGGCTCAACACCACTCACGGAATTCATCCGTTGGTGCAAAATCCGCTGATCACCAACATAGATGGCTGCGTGCATTGGGGCGTCAGTGCCTAAACGCATGATCAACACATCGTCTGTTCTTAGGTCGCTTAGGGCAGTCTCGCAAAACCCTAGTGCGCCAGCCTGCTCTAGAAAAATACTAGACGACGTTTCCAACCTCTCAGGACGTTCAAAGTCTGGCAACATTACGCCTGCTAGGCCGTAGTACCGACGCACCAATGAAAAGCAATCGTTTATGCCGTACTCCCAAGGAATGCCAATTAGGGATCGATAATTAACCATTGCTTCTCAGGAACGCTCAGAACATACCAAGGTAGCCGTGTGGCAGTACACGCTCCAACGTCAAAATCACTTGGCGGGCCGCCTTGCGGATGAGAATGTACCACTGCTTCTAGCCTGCCTGACATAGCTGCTGCCATGTAATCATTCGAGCAAATAATAAAGTCTTTTTCAGGTTGTTCCGAAACATTGTGACAAGCAAAATACTTTCCCGAAACAACTAATCCGCAGGACTCGTTTGGCAGCTCACGCATTGCGTGTTTCTCAGCATCAAGCTGAAATGCCAGCAGCGGGGAATCCACCAAACGGTAACGGGTCAAACTCTGAAGCATTTGGGAACCTAAGCTTACATGATCTCAAACGTTTGCCACATTGATCCGTCGCTGATGTTACGCCTGTTGTGATGTCTTCAACTGTTGCAACTGGTCCAGCGTCATAGCCACACTCAACGCCACGATATTTCCAAGGGCAATAATCAGTTACCAACCTTCTTGGCAGCAATACATTTGTCAAGTCAAGTTTGGAGCTAAGCTCGAATTCAACAAATTCTTGATTTTCCGACGCGATACGATCGATGTAATACTCTTGATCCGGCAGCCTGCTTGTTGAATCTCCCGTTCCATGTGCTGCTAAATCCATTTGAGCGCCGTCGTCTACAGGGATTGGATTGCTTGGATCGTCTGGGTTTTCTTTTGTGGTGTTCGGGCTAACAACCGCAATATCACTCAACCCAAAAGCGGTGCCATTTGCAAGAGTAGTTGAAGACTCGTAAATATACTGCTGGTCAAAAAAGTTGACCGCATCAATAAACTTTTTAAATGTTTGAATTCTAGTAACTTTGGCCGTTAGCGGATCGATCGGGCTGCTCGATCTGTGCATCAGACTTGATATTGTGTCTTGCGCGTTAGCGACACGTAACGTAGGGCGCGGCAACACACCTTTTACTGATTTATCAAATCCTTCAGCCTCTACAGGCGCTGCCGTGTAACTTTGCCCCGCAAAAACAATGCTAGTAGGAATACCGTTTGTTCCCGCGTGAAAATATAAGTTATCGGCCGCACCGTTCAGCTCAGTTGTAAATTGTATATGAAACAATTCAATCAGTGCCGACGGCTCTAGATCTCTTAGAACTTCATAAGCTGGATTAATTGTTGCCCAAGTTACGGTGTTGTCAATATAAGTTTTGCCATAAATTAATGGAAAAACAGGCTGCGTATCGCCTGACGTTCCAATGGTTTTAGCCTGAAACGCATACGCACCATTGCCCGATATGGGGTTGCTGTTAACAATGTCACCATTGTTATAAAATTTATTTGGCTCCCAAAATGAATAGGTCATGGCTCAAACACCTGCACAAATGTTGCCGATATATTAAATAAATCAGAGTATGGCATAGTTTTTGTCCATGTCGTGCATACCCATTTATACGTTTCTGTGTCGTCAGGCGGCGACCAATTGAATGCCTCCACGCCAGCACGAGCCTCTAAAAAATCTTCAATAGAATTTGCATCTGTAGCGCTGCGGTTTGTCCAGTTTAAATTCCATTGCTTTGGATCGTTGTTGATGCCAAACTGTGCGCGTTGACTGTAGCCTGCGAATTCAATAACTCTAGTTTTTGGCTGTGCTTGTTTTACGGCTCCATAATCAGGCTGGATGCTAGGAAAAGTTTGCGTGCTCATGACAGAAGACCTCCAGGCCGTTTTTGTTTAATCAATTCAGCCTGTACGGCTGCACCAATCGCCTGTCCTAATAGCTTTGCGTTTGGCTGATTGCCTTGTGCCTGCGTCCCAGAGGCATCAACGTTCACCACGACATTATTTGTACCACCTGACGACTCTACGCCTAAACGTCCGTTGCGGCCGCGACGCAACGGCATAATCGCCTCAGGGCCAGCCTCGCCCATCAGCCCCATGCCGTTTGCCATTGGGAACAATGTTGGTTTATTTACAACTCCGCCATAGGCAAACGGAACGATTTTGTTTTGTGCAAAAACATTGCCCTTTGCGTTAGGGAAAATTGATCCCATAAAGCTCTTCATGCCATACTGCAAAAACATAGTTGAAAGCTGCCTTAAGATACCTGACAAAGATTCGCTAAGACTTTTTGTGCCATCAATTAGACCCATTATGGCGTTAGACAATCCTGTGGCAATCGTATCTTTTACTGAGTCTAAAACACCTTTGTATTTTTCGGTTTCTTTGTTCAACTTGCCTTGCTCGTCTATTCGATCCTGCAGCCCTGCATTTCCTCTAATAATTTCCTCAACATGCGCGGCAAGTTCTGGCGTAAGCCCTTTGGTTTTGTTTTCAATTTCTATATTTAAAAGCACCTCTTTTTCTTTGCCAGCCAGAGTTGCTTCTAGTATTCGCTCTTGCTGCCTTTCCGCAGACAATCTTTCCATGACTGAACCTGTTTGCTTTAGAGTAAGATCTAAAGCCTTTTCAAGAGATTTATTGAAATCATTTTGCAAATCTTTTGAATCTTTTTCAGACTTTCCTTTGACGGGTCTCTGCGGCTTTTGTACTGGGTCAAACGTGCCGCTAAAGCCTCCGCCATAATCAACGCCAACCTCAGACGTGCCAAATGCAGTTTTGCCTAACAATTCCAAATCTTTAAAAAACTGTGAGCGAGTATCTTCGAGGCCAGATTGCGCAACTGCCAATGCGCCGCTAAAGTCTAAATTAACAACTCTGTCGGCTATTTTAACAAGGTCTTGGATTACACGTCCAAAAAATTTAAAGGCTTGCACAGTAGCCAGAACAACAGTAGCAATCCCGCGAATACCGCCTTCAATAAATTGGAAAAACGCACTGAAATCTTGATCGCTGCTAAGCACTTCGCTGAAAGCCTCTAGAATTGCGTTTAACGCAGGCAACAATGCGTCAACCAATTGCTTTCTAAAACCGTCAAATTGAATTTGCAAAATAGCGATTTGATCATTGAAGTATTCTGCGTTTTGTGCAAAGTTATCACTAACTTCGTAATTAAATCTTTCAAGAGCCTCGCTGCCTCCGTTCAGCAATGTAATAAGTTTCGACCCTGAACGGCCAAAAATATCCATTGCAATTGCTGCTTTTTCTGGACCGTTTGGCAAATCTTTGAATTTATCTGCAATTTCTCCAAGCAGCTGATCAGATGGCTTAAGCTTGCCATCAGCATTTTGTACGCTAATACCTAATTTTGCATAGGCATCAGAATACGTTTTTACACCTTCAGCCGCTTCGTTTTGTGTTTGCGCTAATTTGCGCAATCCATTCTCAAGATCACTTTGGCTGACGTCTGCTAACTTGCCTGCATTTGCAAAAGCTTCAAGTTTGTTTGCCGCAATACCAGTGCGTACCTGTAATTTTCCAAACGCATCAGCAGTGTCAATTGTATTTTTTAACAACGCTGCAAATCCAGCCACTGCAGCCGCAGCAAATAAAGCTTTAAACGCACCACCTATACCTTTCACAGATGCCGCTAAATTTTTGGCTTTGCCTTGCACGCCTTGCATGGCGTTGCCAAGCTTCTTTACCTCCCCAGTGCCTTGCGCTTTTGCACGCAATAACAAACCAAACGTTGCTTGCGACATATCAAGCAGCCTCTTTGTTAATAAGTTTCATCGCCGCAGCCTCCATGACTTGCAGATCTTCGAGCACGGCTGGAGGGTCCTGAACTTCGTACAGTCTAAACAGCCATTGGACTGCTGAATAGTCCAACCCGCAAACTCCTGCCATTGTTGTCCGCCATTGCGTCTGACAACGCATAAACATTTCAACCGCAGGCCAGTTAGACGGCCAAACCTCGAAGTCAGGGTGTTCAATGACAGGCATTACAATCCCGAACGCTTGAGCGTCTGCCAATAATTCAGTGTTATCACGAGGACCGTTGAACCAATGAGCAACGGCCTCCTCTAGTTTTTTCTTTTAGCGCCTCGCTTGCTTTCAAGGTACGCGCTGGCAATTGCCGTTGCTACCATCGGCACCTCTAGCAATTCGTCACGTTTTGTAATGCTATACGGCAAGTCTTTGCCGTCTTCATCTTGGATTCCGGCCCATCCGACCATAACCTCACGCGCAACCTCGACGTCTGTCAAGGACCCTTCGCTACTAAGCTCGGCAATTTCTAAAAGGCGGCTTTGCGTAAGGTCTTTAAACTCGACGTCAAAAGTTACGCGATCATGCTTGCCGCCATCAACAGGAACGTCAACGGTGACAGGCCACTTGTAAGAATTGGTCTTTTTTAAAACAAACGCCATAGAAAAAACTATTCACTTGCATGTTAGCGCAAACTACGTCAAAACAATAGAGTAGTCGTCATTTGCGCTTGCTGTCGGGAGCGCCCTAAACGGAAGATTTAGCATAACAATTCCATCACTTTCGCTGTAAGTTGGCGCCCCAATGTCGGTTTGCGGAGCGCTAAAGGTAATAATGTTTCCAGCAGTCTGACCGTGCTGAAATGTATTGGTGCCAGTGCTGCTACCCGTTGCATCTGTAAAGTAATTATGGCTATCGTCCAAGTCAACAGCTTCAATAACAGCAGTACCAGTTGGCCTACGATCTGTAATAATTATTTCCTTAGTGCCTCCGACAAGTTCCCTATAAGTTGTCACGGCATTCTGGTCAAAAGAGTATGACTGCAATGCAGCAGCGAACCCAATAAGTTGAAAGCTTGTCGTATTTGTTTTGTTAAAAATGTCTGGCACAGCTTGAGCTGTGTACGTTGGTGCGACGTCTGCACCATCAACCGGCGCATTGAAAATGCCAACCATATTGAAAGTGATCGTAGGTATTTGACCCACCTCGCAATTGATAGAAAAGGTGCCCCTACAGCCTGTCAATTTATGCAACAACGTATTCTGAGGATCGCTGGCTCCTGAGGCTGCTGGTTTTCTAGTTAAATAATGAATTGTTGCGCTGTCTTGCTCTACACTGGGCGTATAAGTCACTGAAGTGCTACTGACTGAGGCCGCATGATGTTGGCAAGCTTCAAGCAGCGGACCCCATCGTGGCGCTGTTCCTGCAGTCCCTGATGCAGCAAATTCAACCTCTAAAGTAATTGCAACACGTTGATTTGCCAGAATTACATCATAATTTCCTGCATAGCCGCGAATCAATTCACGCTCCACCTCATCCGCCTGCAATGGCTCAATTTCAATTGATCGCACTCGCAATGCATCAGCTGCGGCAGTGCTATTGTCAGTGCCATAGGCTGACTCAAGCTTGCAAAGGATCAGCCTGTCTTTTGCTTGATAAAAAGTCATTGGTCAGGACCTTTGCGGTGGATTGGTGTGTGCGTTGCGCCCATCATACCTAAGGCGCTTGCGTTAAGTCATCAAGCTTGGTACGGTATCGCACCAAATAGTCACAGCCGATAACGCCTGCGGGTTGATCAGCGTCAACCATCTCAAAGGTAACGCCTTGCGGCTGGACGTCGATTGCGTAACCGCCTGCGGTTGTATCTGCCATGACTTTGCTGTGCAAGCTCTCGACGATTGGGTCGGCAAGCTCATCAGGCTTATCGCCTCTGACAATGACTGAGATTCTGACAAGCAACGACCAATCCAGCGTTGGCAAGCTTGTATTTTGCTCAGGAGTGTCGGAAATAGCTTCAACAACTAATGCCGGGCTTTCACCTCGCTGCAATGGCACCACACGGCTTCTATAGATGCGCACGCCTACGTTGGTTGTACCAGCAAGGCTGCTAACAATGTCATCAAGAATGTTTTCCCGCAACGTAGTCATGTTTTCTGCAGCGAGATTTCACAAAGCAATCCGTCGTCAATTAGGCGCGTCTCGCGCACTGTATAAGCAACAGAATCGACAGTGATGCTGATGCCAGCTGTAAGAGTGCCAAAGTCAGAAGCCTTGGCAGTGATTTGGTAGTCAGTGCTAAGCACCATGTCACCAGCCAAGACTTGACTGGGCTGATCAAGAATCACATTAGCTGTAGTTGCACCTGACGTAGCAGACACAGCGTAATCACCTAGAAAAACTCCTAGGTCATCGGCAAGCGCATCAAAGGCCATCAGTCTTCAGCCTTAGTTTTGCGCTTTGCTTTGGGCTTAGCAGGTGCTGCGGCCTCGACTGCTTTACCCATGCGAATCAACAATTCGCCATCAGCATTAGTTACGTCATAGACCTGACCTGCCTCAAGGGCTTGGCCACTTGCCATAACGTTGCGTGTGCAGGTAATTTTCATAAGAAAAAAAAGGAGGCCGTTACCGACCTCCCCCTCGTTATTAAGCGGTGGTAATGTCCTCGATGGAAGCAAAACTAGTGGCCTGGCGCACTGCAACATCAAATGTAATAATGCCGCGAACTGAGGTCAGAGCCTTGCTGAAGTCATCGGAATCAGTGCCCACGGTGATCTCAAGGCCGTTGCCATAGAAGCCAAGCAATGCTTGGCTAAAATCACCAGCAACCAAAGCGGAACACACGCTAGAGCTAGAACCTTTTGTCAGGTTGGAAGGCACAGCGTTTGTAACGGCAATCGGATAGCCGTTCAGAGTCAGAGGCGTAGGGCCACGACCAACAGCCTGCAGATCGGTGTTATAGAGGAAAGCACCGTCAGTGGCGGAAGAACCACCAGCGCGAAGTTTCTTCAGACCACCCATCACTTTGGCGTTAGTGATGTAAGCCATGTTTGGGCCACCTGCGTTGTCTTGGAGCACTTCAGTCTCCAGGTCAACGATCTTTTCCATAGTGATTGCACCGCCGTTGGTGCCCATAGCCACAGAGCCGATGCCGCTGGTGTTGCGAATGCCGGTGGGCTGACCGGAAGAACCGGAACCATTTAGCACTGCAGAATCAACAGCAGCGTTGATCCCGTCAGTCAAGTCACGACGCACCAGCTCCTCAATGCCGGGAGTGGCTTGAAGCAGAGTCTGCCGGCTGTACTTAGACAGTGCTGCCAAGTTTTTAGGTGACATTGTCACCTGATCAAAAGTGGATTCAGACTGCGTAATTGCAGTGGTCTCAGATGACAGGTAATAAACGCTTCCAACGCCAGAACGACGGGGGATTGCAACATCACCGACCAAGCCGGTCAAAGTACGAACGCCAAGGCCAACTACCGGAGAAGAGTTCCGCAGTGCCTCAATGAAATCATCGGCCAAAAGCTCAGTAGCAACCAAGTTGCCGCCGGTCGTTGCACCAGAGGTGACGTAGGTGGCGCGTTGGCTTAAGGCAGAAAACGGAACAAAGAAAGAACGCTCACCAGTGGCGCTTAGACCCGACGTGCGTGCAACCTCTTGGCTTAGTTCACGGACAAGACCAGCACCGTGAGAAGACCAGTCACCAGTGATCAAGGCGCGAACGCCATCCATGAGCTGATAACGCTCTTGAGTCTGTTGACCAAGGTCAACAGGAGCCACGGTCTCAACCGGCTTAGCACCGATTTTTTCGAGCACAGCCTCGCGGGCAACATCTAGAGATGCGCCGTTGTCGATCAATTGCTCAGCCAAGTCACGCATTTCGTGCTTGCCGCACAGTTCTTGAATGTTGCGAATGCGGTTGCGCTCTGCAGAAGCTGCCTTTTTGGAAGCCTCGTCGCGCACCACACTGATGTCAGGTGCAGTGGACATTTGATTCTCAGAATCGGGTTTACTTTGTGGTGCGACGCGAGCCGCAGAGTCAGCCGTAATGGCTTCTTCTTCTTCGAGTATAGGAGTAGACAGCAAAGATCTACCCACTCCGATGCGTGGGTCAGCGGGGACGCTGACAACGCTTAATTCGTATGGCTCCCAATTTGTCGCTACAAATTCGCTATTGCGCTCTTCCATTTCTTTAATCCTGTATCCAACAGAGATATTTCGCATAACGCCATCTTTGACGTCAGTAAGAATTTCTTGCGCAAAGCTGTTTCGGCTAAACCGTACGCGGCTGTAACCCTTTTTTTTGTCTTTATCAATGTATGCACGCTCGACCACACCGATGGGTCGATCCATGTCGTGGTTAAACAGGAGAGGTGCGCCATCGTTCAAACGGGCCAAATCAGCCGCACCATCTTCATGGCTGAGAACTTCAACGCCAAAAGAACGCTCTACTGGGTATTCAGAGCTGAAGCTAAATTCGACTGTGCGCTCCTCTTGCTCTTCAAACTTGGTCTCACCAGCCCTTTTGTAAAGAGTTGCAACAGAACGCAAGGCTGTAATTTTTGTAAGCGTTGAAAACCGATGACCTACCTTTACGTCAGTTGGCTCATTGCCTTCATCAGTCTCTCTATAGACAGTAATAAGCGCTGCCGGGTCATCCTCATCACCGTTTACCGTAAAATCTGAGTCGGGCACATTGATCGTGCCATCTCGGGTAATCCGATCAACTCGGCCTTGCGCTGTGCCGCCGCTCGCATCCCAGCGCACAAAATCTCCAACACTTAGCTCATCTGGCTCGGCTCTAAGCACTGTGTCAACAGTCATGGTGCGGTCTTGTATTTTTCTCATTCTATCAATAGTTGCCACTTTCTTGCTCCTCAACGTTTTCTGCATCTTCACCCCCAGGCGCAAGCGTGTCACCAAAGGCATCGATAGTATTTGCAGGCTTGTACTGGCTAGCACCGCTGCCGTTGACAGCAGATGGATCTGTGTCGGTAATAATGTTCATTTCATCAAGCTTGGCTAGCTCTGACTGACGAGCCACCAAGAATTCATCAAAGTCATTTCCATTTTCAGCCACGCAATCAGCAAGTGTTTTAAACCCGCTGCGTACTGCTGCTTTCTGTGCAGCAATTTCCTTTTGCGGGTCAACATAGTGATAGCCCCTGCAGACCCAACGCACAGCCTCATAACGCTCAGGCTCGGTTTCGTAAGTAGGCAAATTTAATGCGCCACTCAGCACAGCCATCTCAAGCCAAGCGTCATAAATAGGCTGGTAAAATTGATCTTTCATCATCTGCTGTATAGATCGCCAGTTGTCGCGGTCCTGCAGTAGAGCAAGTCGTGATGATGAGTAATTTGATTGTGAATAATCGTTTGACAAGACCTCGTAGGAGCACCCGACACCTGCACCAAGTGCCCTGAGCTGTGCCCTAAGGAACGGCTCATATTCGCCATTAGGCGAATCCATGTCAGGAATAGTGACCGATTGCCCAGGAGCTAGATAAGCAAATTTTCCTGGTGAAAACGATTCGACTCTTTCGTTTTCAAAAACCTCGTCACCAACTAGCTCGCCCTCCGGTGTTTGGATAAATCCCATCAGAGCAGAACTTGCCCGCGCACGCACTACACTTGCCTGTTCCCATCCATCTAGGTGATGCATTCTCTGCATTGCAGATGCAAGCCAAGGCACCCCACGAGTTTGCCCAGGTCGCGCAGATGTCCGGTCAAAAAGATGCACAATATCTTTTGCTGGAACAATAATGTGACGTTTACTAGGCTCTCTTGTTGGGAATGCAGTATCACCAGGATGACGGCTCAAGAAGGCATAGCTAACAGGACGGCCAAACTTGTCTAACTCAACTCCCAGTTTCCAAACGTTGCCAGCCTTTGTTGAAGGGCTGTTGTAATCTTCATCAAGCTGGTCAGCTTCTAGCACCTCGAGAGCAAAGTTGACTTTGCTACGGCCAAACTTTTGACGCACCATGCGAATAAAAACTTCGCCGCTTTCGCACATTGACGAAACAGCAAGTTTTTCAATGTCGGCAAAGCATAATTGCCCTGCAGTGTTGCAACTGTCTTTGCGGCCCCACGTTGACCAAGCTTTTTCAATCTGTTCGTTAATACGAGTGTCTAGTTTGCCGCCACGCTGACGCATTACCTGTGCTTGCAACCTGACGCCTGTGCCAACAACAGAATTTCTAATAACACGAACAGCAGATTTTGCGTAATCATTGTCCCGCACAAGTTGGCGTGACCTTGACCGCAAACGTTTCAAGCTGCCTTTGATTTCTTGGTCAGCAGAAGTAACAGAGGTAACCCAGTCAGAAGTCAACCGGCTGGCCTGCGCTCCCGCGAACATACGTGCGCGTGGTTTTTTTATTGGCTCAGGATTAGATCGCCAAAGCTCGCGCCACGCAGATTGAATACCCATCAGAACCTCACGTATAAAGAATTGGGATCACCCAACCCGTTAGCAATTTTGGCAGCTCTGCGCTCCCTTGCAACAATTGCTATTAACCTGTTTTCTCGTATTCGCAGCTCTGCAAGATCAACACGTTTAAACGTACGGCCCCCAATGCTGTACTCTGCAGCTTTGTCTGCAATGATTTCCCGTATTGCTTTTGTAACTGCCTTCAAATCTTTTTCAGCTTGAGTTTGCCCATCAAATGCTGCAGCATTTCCCGTGTATGCGTAGCTGGCAAACACTTCCGCCCGCGCAGTCCCTAGAGGAAATTTTTCGCTTCCCTTTGTTGCCTCTGCGTATATGTACCAGTCACCAGCATTAAATGCCGCACTATCAGTTGCAGAAATTGTAAACTCCCAACCAATTCCGTAGGCTGTCCCTACAACTGTATGCGCCTCATGCGCGTGGTCGTATCTCAAATAGTAGGTGAGCGTCCAGTCCCCAGAAGTAATGCTTTCATTCAATGGTCCTACAAATCCATCGTCTCGCCATTTGATGGTCTGACCAGCGTAGATCTGTTTGGGGATGTTCACGCTACCAGCTGTTGACAAACGACGGAGCCGGCGGAGACGGCTTTGCCTTAGATTTTAGCGGACTTTTGCCCCCAGATTCCAGCTTTTCTGCCAAATTTTGCCACATGGTCAGTTTAGGCAGCCTGCGACTATAAAGAAGCATTGCTGCATAGGCATAGACAAAGCAATCTAAGGCCTCATTTCGTGCTGATGCTTTTTTTACCCATTCACGGATTGGAAAGCCACGATGAAAACGTAATCGTTGTTTTTCTGCTGTCAACTGTTCAAAGTATTCATGATCAGCAGCTAAACCAAAGTTAACACTACCTAAGCCTTCTTTGTGGCGCATACGGCCAAACAACGTAGTTTTAATCGTGTCAGTGCCCAGCATGTACAATGTAACTCCCTTTTTTACTATTCTTCCCTTCCAGTTCACATCAACCTTGCTGCCTTTGCCAAGGGCTGCACTGTTGCGCCTGCTACTTCCCTTAATAGGCACTGCCCCTTGACGTATCCTATCGCGGCAATAGTTGTAGGCTTCGCTTGTGCAATGACCTCCAGAGTCGATTGCCATCTGAGCAATGACTAAATGCTTGCCTGACTCAGTGTCCCATTCTGTGCGTAACACTTGATCAAGCTGTCCCCATACCTCAACAGCTGTTGGGTCACCCAATAGTTTTTGATGCCAAACGAGCCAAGCTGTTTCGCCCTCACCCCATCCCCACACAGATACCTCGAGCCGGTCATCTTGAACGTCTACGCCAGCAGTTAGCAAAACTGCTCCTTCAGGGCAAATGCCTGGTTTATACTCCAAGCGCTTCGCCATCAACCCATCAGCATTAACTTGCGCCGCATAGTCTTCTGAAAATGTCTCTGCAAGCCTAGTGTTCACAAAGGTTCTTAGCGCAGCCGGATCATTTTTGGCTCTTAAAAAATCTTCAGCTAATTGACCCCAACTGGCCCAACCTAACGGACTATACAAACCATTTAACTGAAAACCTGCTGTCTTACCATTAAACGGCGCATGATTGCGCCATTCGCCAGCAGGCAACATTTTTGTTTTGTTATGTTCCCCAAAACGTTCTTTGCAATGTTCGCATTCATATTCAGCCGTTTCAGGTTTGTCTTTTTTCCACTTTAATCTAGGCCATTGCAAGTGCTGATAAGCCCCACACGCAGGGCATGGCACGTAGTAATAACGCATGTCTGATTTTAAAAATTCAGATTCAATGCGGCTAAAATCTTTTACCGTTGGCGTAGATGTTAAAAGTATTTTGCGCCTAGCAAATGTTGTCGTCCTTCTTTCTGCCAAACTTACAGGATCACCCTCGCCCTGTATTTCTTGCATAGCGTCAATCTCATCCATAAATAAATAACGGCAAGGCGCAGACCGCAAACCCGTTGCGCTGTTTGCACCAGTTAACAACATAATGCCACCAGGAAACTCTTTAGCAAACATTGTGTTTCCGCTGTCTCTTGACCTGGCTGGTGCAATTTTGCTATTAAGCCTTGGCGTGTCTTGGATCATGCTTTCCAACCTTTGCTTTGACAGTCGCTTTGCCATCTCAATTGTTGGCTGAACGCACAACATTGGGCCAGGCGCATGATCAATGACATACGCTAAAAAATTGCTTCCAGCTTCTGTTTTTCCACTTTGTGCAGAAAACATCATTACAACTCTTTGAACTGGGCTGTCATTTGACAGACAATCCATAGGCTCTTGCAGGTATGGCGTGCGACTTGTACGCCATGGCCCAGGCTCCGCACTGGCCTTGCTGCTTAACTTCCTGTAACGATCAGCCCACTCGGAAACCGTCAGAGCGTCCTCTGGCCTTAAACCTTTTAAAAATCCGTCGCGGTATGGATTAGGCATCACAAAGCTCGATCAGACATTGCCTGTGCTCCCGCACTAGCATTTGATGCACTCTTGCCGGATCCGTTTCACCTGCCAACTCGTTTGACAAACGGTCTGCCAAATTTGACAGCGCTTCACGCACTGCTCGACCAACGGCAAAACTCTCTTTCTCGACCTCGTTAGCTGGCACCAAGTCTTTCAGCTGTTGCCCCATTTTTATCTTTGCTAACTCGGCGTCATAAAACTCACGCCGCGCACGACTCACATTCAGTAACGGAATCTCTTCGTCTTGCATCCGCTCAAGCTGCGGCAATACCTCAGCCTTCTGAGAACTCTTAAGGTCTTGCGTATTCAGTTCCCACAACTCTAGACCAGTTTTGTCATCGATCATTCGGCGGCCGTTAACTTCCTTAACCGCTCCATCTATCCTCCCTGACTGTACGGCGTAAGTGACCGCAGGCCTTGACACGCCTTTGATCTCAGCGAATTTTGCAAACGTCACCAACATTGGCTTTCTTAGCTTGTTAAGGGGAATCCTAGTGGAACTGAACCCAAGTTAACAACTATATGTTTCTGGCGCTACAGAAAAAACGAGTCCTTTTTT
>VMHT01202498.1_pt1 | contig 14066 bp, 18 predicted proteins | sample 4693611 | NCBI WGS metagenome assembly VMHT01 (sample SAMN12280063, study PRJNA550983) | marine metagenome | isolation source: seawater sampled from same location over 5 years 0.02-0.2 micron viral filtrate | place: USA: collected off the coast of southern California halfway between the port... ... | reverse complement strand
GATCGGTGCGTCAGTGTACCTATGGACCAGTGGCCAGTATACACTAGAGATCGCGTTCTTCATTGCACTGTGTACTCTAGTATGGTTGTATACATGATGTGTGTCACCTATATGAATACTACCACTTATTCTCTCCCGGGGCGCCGGAAGACTCACGCACAAATTCCGGAAACGGGAACTTATTCGGCAGTGAGCCGAACAAACTAGTTGCATTACCCCATGGAAGATACTATAATTAAGACAATGGATCAGAAGTTTATCACTAAAGAAGGCCTCGAGGCAGAGTGCCAGAAGTTCCTAGATTCGGCCAAAACGGCCGACTTGAAATGGATCTACTGCTACTTCACTGAGTTCGAGGAGTTCCCGCTTGTAGTAGAAGAACCGGCACCTGGCTATAAGGTCTGGGAAGGCCCGACCGAGCTGGTCTCGACTAAGGCTGACTAGCTAGACTGAGCTGCGTGAGCTCGACTAATCTGGAGTATCTGGAACAGTCGGGTTCACGCTATGGTCTTAATATGAGTAACCTTATCAGCTTACCGCGAATTAGCGCCATATCTCTAGGGAGTTCTCGCCCCCCCTCAGGGTTCGTGACTCATCAGTCAGGTAATTGGTTACATCTCCCAACTACCCTATAATTGTAGTATAAAAAAGGGGGAAGTGAAAGCTAATAAGAAAGCTTGACTTTCCCCAAATTTTCATTTATAATTAATATTAGAAAATAAGATATGAAAATTGAAATAATAAGTGTTTGTGATATGTGGGAGAAATTGAAGAAATTTGATAAGAAGAGTGTTTGGAATGATGAGAGTGTGTTTGAGAGTGTGAGTATGGATGAGTTTGTTGATGATGTGAATGATATGTATAGATTGAGTGGGGGGAAAGATGGATGGTATATGAGTGATTTTGAGAATGTGAATGAGTTTGGGATGTTTGAGAAGAATGGTGATTATTTGGAGAGAGATTTAGATATTGAATAAGCTTGAAATTCCTTTAAAGAAATTATATAATAATTGTATGTTAGATATGAAAGATAAGAAAAATAAAGAATTGGTAATTGTAATGAATATGATTGGTGAATGGTTTAGTAGAGGTGAAAGGGGTATTGATGAGTGGTGTGAAGATGTGAATGTTGATAAGATTAGAAGGAGTTGGGATAAGTGGAATGTTGATGAGGATGAGAGTGATAGTGAAGAGAAGTTGAATAGTATTGAGGAGAGGATTTTGTATGGTGATGGTGGGTTTATTTGGGATGATGATGAGAGTTTTAGTAATAGTAAGAGGAGTTGGAGAGGTTGTATGAGTAGAGTGGATGAGTTGTTAGAGGGAAAGAGTATAATGATTGAGTGTGAAGAGGAAGTGTTTTGTATTGGTAGTAAAGGAGATAATGAAGTAGAGATTGATTTTATGAAGGGTAAGATTGAATTGATGAGAAGGTAATATGAATAAAGAATTTAAATTAGAAGAGATTGGTGGTATGAATGGTGAAGTATTATTGAATGAGATGTTTTTTGATAATATGGATGAAGTGTTTGAGTATTTTAAGGTGAATGATGTTAGGGATGATAATGGGGAGTTGGTAGATAAGTTAGAAGATGAAGGATGGGTTGTGTTTGAAGGTGTGAGGGATTATGTAGTGAATGAAGGTTTAGTGTTGATTGAATTAGCTTGACTTTCCCCGGATTTGGATCTATAATTATTGTATGATGAATGTGAGAGACGGTAGAACGAATAGAGCAATTGATTTTGTTGTTATGTATGGTGAGATGAGTGCCGCGTATAATGAGAGAATGATGAGTTATGATCCGGTAGAGATATTGGAAGAGGGTTGGAAGGAAGAGTATATTGGATTGAAGAAGGCCGATTTAGGAGAGGTGACTGATATATTTGAAGAGGAGTTTTTGGTGCCCGAAAATGAATACAAATATAAGGAAGTGTTAGATATCCGTAAATGGATTGAGATGAGAAAATTGTTAGCAGAAGATGCTTGAAGTTCCCCAGAAAAGCCTTTATAATAATATTATGTTAAATGAGATAATTGTTGGAGATGTAATTAGTGATGGATTTGAAGAAGGAATGGTTCATTCTATTAGAAGAGATGGTGGAGATGTTTGGTATGATGTATGGGATGGTAAGGAAGGTTGGAGTATTCATGAAAGGGAAGTCAAGCTAATTAATAATATTGATGGAGATGTTCCTGAAAAGAAAGCTTGAAGTGCCCCAGAAAAGCCTGTATAATTATTGAAGTTAAATTAGATAAGATATGAAAAATAAGAAAAACAAAACTCGTAAGCCGAGCCCTAACAAACTCAAATGTCAGATTAGTGGCGCGACCCGGATGAGCAACAAAACTTATATTGCTAATAAAGCAGATAAGAATGGAGTGACCAGTAATGTTTGGGCATCATTCTATATTTGTAAGGATGAGTATAAGAAATTAGTAGAAGAGATATCTTCTGTTGGGTTCGATTCATCTGCTAATCAATATGGAGTTAGTAAAGAGGTGCTGAAGAAATGGTTGAGGTTTAATGGTAGAGGAGCGTTCGTTAAGATCGTAAAGAATATCGACAAGGCGGCTAAAGAGCTTAAAGAGTCTGAAGAACTAAATGAGCGTATGGCCGCCGCGGCTTAACCCCATGGTGTGAACCCTAGGGTGCTCTGAGCATAGAGCTATTGGAGAGCGATAGACGGGCCTCTCTTAGCCATCACTAACACTCAGAGCACCCCTTCTCTCTAGAGAGCGCCTATATAGACCCCGCGGGCGTTGAAATTTGTTAATATACAAACCGGGTTATGAACCCCGTATATACGCATGCCCAAAAAAAATTTTTTTATTAAATTCTCTAAATAAATATAGACATGGATGAAGCGCATGAACAATTAATCGAAGAAGTTAGACACTGGTGCAATACGCACGTAACTCTCGAAATACAATCCTTAAGGGGTAAAGTCGATCAGCTAGTTAACGAAGACAATCAGCTGCAGCTCGACGTTATAGGCGAAGACGTAGAATCTCGATTACAGCATGCCGAAGCTGCTGCAAATAATATCGATACAGTACTTAATAGTCTAGTAGATATTCAAAATAGCGTTAATAATATTACAGCTCGATTAGGTGTTCTAGAGCAACATGTACGTACTAACGTTAATCCCCCGCTGCCCTAACCACTCCGGAGGAGTATAAGTATTAACAATGATACCATTCAAACTACTCTATGAACTAGCATATGTGGGTAATGTGGGTATTCACGAACTTATGATGTTCTATCAGAGTGCATCTCCTGAACAAGTCGAGTTACTAGAAGATCTAATGAAACGAGAGAAGATATCTAGAGCTATTAGCCTTATCGAAGATGTCACCGGAGTGAAGTTACAGGAGGGAGCAGCGCCATATGGCGATGAATCTAAGAATAAAGATAAGTCTAAAGTAGCTGCGCAGCGTGCTATGGATCGTCAGAAGAAAAGAAGAGCTGAGTATCCAGATGAAGACCCTACTAAGCCGGGAGCATTTGTTAAGAAGCCTAAATCAAATCTGAAGGAAGCCCGTCAGACTCCGCATGAGGCAGTTGTTAAACTTCATCATTTAGTTAATTCAGGTAGCGGAGAAGATGAATTAAAGTCTGCTATTGTCAATTTAGCCTTCTCAGCCGACTTCGGTATTTCGGATGTAGGGTATGCTATACGAGATGTCGAAAAGGCTGGGCACTTTACATCTGAACAAGCAGGTCGATTAATAGATATTATTATCGATATTGAGAATGATCCGAATATAGGGATGCGTCTTGACGATTAATATTAATGGAATCGAAGTGGTTATCCTTCATGATGCCGGTGGTACATGTCAACCGGTCCCCGGGTTTTGGTTACACGATCGTGTTATCATACATGACCCTATAGACACATTGGATACGGAGAATGTGACCGAGATACTACAGTATCTATACGACGAGGGGTTCATTCAAGACCGCAGTACTCCGTATCAGATTATTAATACGTGAGAGGGGGGAGCCTTTCTTTTTTCTTCGCGCAGGCGCCTGATCTATATAGACACAGAAAAATCCGGCAATAGTTTATTGTCGGGAGTTCTGTTAGTTTGATCTAGATTAGGCGTCGTCGTCGACTACTACGTCATCTACGGCGACATCGTCGTCAGATAGTCTACTAGATACGTCTTCGCCTACTAATGCAGACTTAGCTTCTAGGGCAGTGCACTGGGCGTTGATATTGTCACCTAGTACTTGTAGAGCTTTGTCGAGAGCTTGGTCATCGGTACCGGCATCTGCGAAAGATACTACGGTGTCAACATAGAAACTTCTACCGTTAACACACTCACACACAAAACCAACTGCGCGACCAGTAGGCTCATCCGCCGGATAGGCCTCTAAACGTGATACTGTTAATTTCATCACAAGTATTTATGCTTAAGTACTTGCATGATCAATAAGTATTCGCGAATTTATTCGCATCCTTGGACAGTATTAAAGTTCCCTAAGCATAATACTGCTATGTTATATAATAATGTAACTAAAAAGTATGAGTTTTATGGTTTGAAGCCTGTCAGTAAATCCGCGCCCACCGCAACAAAGAAACAAGAATCTAATTATCCAGTTAAGCTTATGGCGTTTTTAGCAGGAGCATTAGGAGTGTCCGTAGCGCTCAATATTATCCGAATTATAATTTAGAACAAAAAACCCGGTGAGCTATTACACTCGACCGGGGAATAGTTTCATGTAGTAAGTAGATTACTTGCTCAATTTATCTAGTAGGAGTGAACCTCCAAGAATTACCAAGCCCCAGCCCAACAGCTCAACGCTGCCGCACCAGCCGTGAAGATGGTTAAGGCCTAAGCCTACCAAAATCCATGGTAATCTACCGTCATGACTATTCAGTTGGTCGAGTAGTGTTTTCATACGCTAGTATTTATCTAATACATCACAATTTTCCCACGAATTTCTTTAATTGGGAAATGCCCGAAAATAGAATCCTCTCGATTATCACCGATAACCCACACATGATCGGGAGCGATAACTTGTGATTCTATATTATCGTATTCTTTCCACCACACTTCATCTGTGTCAGGATCTACCAGTTTGTGAATTACCATGTAGCCCTTACCAAAGGTATCTCTTACTTCTCTATTGTTGATAAAAATTTTGCCGTTTTTAATCTCGACTTTCTCACCTGGGAGCCCTACTACACGTTTGCATAAGCTTATATCATTCTCTTCATCCCAAACAACTATAGCATCAAATCGATCTGGTACCCAATCATTACCAAACGATCGATGTCGTTGCATTAGTGTCCATTGTCCGTCATCATAAGTTGGCACCATGCTGATGCCATCAACCCACACTGTTTGATAATGATAACCAAAAGGTGCTAAAGCAAATACTATTAATGCGAATATTCGCGCAAGGGAACCTTTCCACGTCCTTCCAAAAAGAAGGTCTTTTATTGCGTTCATTATATGTCTATAATAATATAAATACTTGTGAATGGCAAGCTCATCCTACAAATTTATTCCAGTCGTCGTTGGTGCTCCTGTACTGACTACTGTTACATCAACAGTGTCTACGGATAGTGGCCTAAATTCCACGTGGATCGATTCAATAAACATTGATAGCGCTATTGGTGAGAAGGTATTCTTACGTGGCACTGTTACTTTAAAAAATAAGAGCGCTAATCCTAGCTATGCCAGATTTACTGATACTGGAGACAGTACAGTATACCAGACATTTAACTTACCAACAAACAATGCATCTGTAGAATTAGACTACGAAGATACCTTTCCTGTAAAAATACAAGTTGCAGGTCATGTAGAAGTGAGTATAAACTTCAAATTGCTATAAATACTTTAAAGATGAAACTATATCCGCACGAAAAAGGTAATAATCAAAATCAGTTAGGAATGCGCCCTATCATAGCCCCGGTGGAGCTTAATGACGGCATATATATGCATAATGTGCGCCATGACAAGGTTACACTGACGCCATACTTTAACGGTTATACGCCTCTTAAGGGCATGGGATGGAACACTGATTCAGTGGGAGCTCCGGGTGGGCAACGACTTGATTTACCATTTGCCTGCTGCGCGAGCCAGGCCAACATCAACAATCTGGCGTCAGAAAGTACTGATGGGCATACATATTATGGTCAGTTTGCTTGTGATCATGAACATTTCTGCAAAGGTGAAGCTCGGAAGATAGGTCATACTGGCTATTCCTTTATTAATTCTGACAATAAAGAATTTTATATTCCCATGCACTACACATGGACTGGCAATTACATGATGAAAAAGGATAAGGATTCACATTTGGATTTCGAAATCCTTAATAACACTGGTGCCACATACATGTACCATGGTTCATACTATCTACATACTGACTCGATGTACATCTATGACGAGAATTTACATGTAGCAAATCCTAATTTAGTATTTTGCTCCAATGGTGGTGAGGGTTTGAAAATAAGAGGTGCTGTACGTTGGGGCAATTTACCGAATTCTGGCCAGGCAACCCCGCTCACACAGGTGTGGAGCGCGAGTACTTCTTATAATTATAACGTTACTAACCACCATTCGTTCTTGACTCCTCAATTTTTAGCTCGATCATCTGATTATATTTTCTGTGGCTGGAACGAGACATATGTAACCGGTAATGGATTATCTTATCACAATATTTACAGATGGAATAAAGCAACTCAAACTGAAACGACTATGTTTACTGGTTCAGTGTATAATATGTGCTGGTTATCAACTTTTAGTAACAGTATTACTGATGATAATAATTCAAATATAGAGCACGTATATAATATTAACGCGACTGTGGCCACCACTAATAGTCCAACCTGGGCTGTACAATATCATTCAATTAACAAAACGACAGGAGCTGTTGTCAATGGTACCGTCGGTACCCATCCGACAGGTACCAATTATACTTACTGGCCACAATACAATCCAAATAACCAGGCCAACAGCGGCGGTGTAAGAGTTAATTGCTTTGTTAGTGAAATAGGTACCGCTGGTGAAGACGTAGCATCTGGTGCTGTTGAAGTAGGTAGAGACTATCGTGTTGTTGACGATAGTGTAACATATAATAGCGTAACAAAGGATGTTGGTGATCTTGTGACCGGTTTAAACGGTGTTACAACTTATACCGGCAGTGGTAAACTACAGACTCTTACTAAAAAATTCCTTACACAGATACCTACAGGTCATGAGGATTACGCTAATAGTTCTATAAGTAGCTACAAAATGTTAACGATGAAGATTGTTAATGAGGATATAAGTGCAACTATGTATCGCACTTCTCATGGTACACCTACTGATTATCATGTACAGCCTGAAGCAGAAGATACCAGAATCAAAACATTTTGTGCATTAGATCCATACTATAATAGAATAATTATGCTAACAAATCAGGCTGCTACTATTATGGAGATATCTTCTGCTGGTACATGGAGCACAATAAAACAATTCCAAGGCAATCATGCTAGCGCTGGCATGGATTCTACCGGTAGATTGTTCTTAGCGGAAGAAGCGACCCCATATGAGCTACATATGTATACCACAGACTTACCATATCAGGTATCGATCATCCCTAATAAGACAAATTATACATATGCAGGTACGACAATTAATACTCACCTTAGCGCTGAAGCAACAAACTTCGAAGATGCTAAAGTACAAACAGTGCTTAAGTTAAACATCCATGGGTCAGCTGCTCAATTTACTGATGGTACACAATCAAAAACAATCACAACTAGTACTACAGTGCCTATAAAAATAGACTTCAATGTTGTAGCAGGCGGATACTTTAAAATCGATGCTGAAGCAACTAGTAACTAATGAGTCATTTTTATGGTAACAGTTCCCGGAAGACAGTTACAGGCGAAGAAGTCTGCCGAAGTCGGCATATTTGTTGATCTAGCTACGGCGGCCAAGCCTCTTAGTTCACAATTAACATACCATCAGGATGACTCGACCAAGTCTAGCCGTAAGAGGTATACTAATTGGTATACAAATTATTGGTCAGGTAATACAGTTTGTTGCCAACCTCTTAGTGCACAACCTCTAGGTTATTCAACCAAGTATGGTAATGTTATTATTGAATCATTTTCTGATCGAAATATTCCACCTCGATCACTAGCAGATCAAGAACAAATATACCAATATGGTATAGACAAATATATTCTTACCGATCCTACTATATACATAACTACATCAATCTATCCTCGCACTCTCGCCAATCAAGATTTATATTGTAAAGATAGCTCAATCAAGCGTGATGGTATAATGGAGTGGTTTTCTGATACAACCGAGAATCCTCGATTGTTAGCAAACCAGAATCAGATATATCAGTTTAGTAGAGATGTGTGGACAGACCGGATAGTATATCATACTACGTCGCTAGGCTTAAGTGCATTTGATCCACGCGGTCAAGTAATTACCCTCTCTGCATCAACCCTAGGAGATGTAACAACAGTGACTGCTATGACTGCATTGTGTGCGCTTAACTCTATCACCCCAACTAACTGGACCGGCTCTAATGGATCGCGAGGTATTCACAAGCAAGGAAATATTATATTTACTGCATCTGAAGATGATGGGATCGATACCTTTACAGTAGATGCTAATGGTGTCACCACACATCAAGCTAATCATGTCTTCAGTGATGGTGGTACTGCTCTAGTTGCTTATGATGTTTTTGCGGATGATGATCTTGTATATTTAGCCACACATAATGAAGGTCTTATTACTTATACATATACTGCAGAGGGAGCCCTTACACAAAAAGACAAATGGAAATCTACATACTACGATGGGTTTAGCGTCTGGGGGGATGGTACTTTTATTTACTCTGGTGGCAAGAGCTATGACTCTAATGGTACACCAAGAAATGCGCTCACTTCTTTTTCAGTAAACAGCACTACAGGAGTAATTACCTTCAAGGATAATGACGACAGGGGAAGTGGCTCCGGCTGCGGAACATACTCTTGGGTACAAGGAAACAACGCTGGCCATCACGTGGAACGGGTATCAGATTGTTACGGGTTACCAGAAATATATGGTGGTCATTCCGGGTCGAGTGGAAGCACTTCTTATAGAGGAAATAATGCACTAGATAATCAACTTTATAATTATTGGCTAACCTATTTGTCCGGGTACTACTCTTATCACTGGATGATTATTGATCTTGGCTCAGTAAAATGTGTTAACGGTATTTTGGTTGACGGATATAGTTCGTACTATGACTTCCATATGGAATTAAAATATTCTTCTACTAATTCGAGCGACCCATACCAGAGTTGGACAGGGGTGTTTGCGAATTGGCTTGTCGGTGGCGGTTGGTACAGGCATGATTTTTCTCCAATTTCAGCTCGCTATCTGTATATTCGGACACGAAATAATAATAGTAGATATTCAATCATCAGAGAAATGCAATTCTCTGTGGCTACGTCGACGACAGAAGGATATGATTCTACAAAAGACATTATGGGTGTTTGGGGCGATGGATCGTATGTATATGCAGCTTCAAGAAATGATGGCCTGTATACTTACAGTGTAGACAGTAATGGGCAGTTCACATACAAGTATTCAAATGAACCAGATGCTTCTAGCGGTACTGCGGAGATGGAAGCAGTGCACGGAGATGATAATTTTATATATACGGTAAATCGCGATGGTGTACAATCATATGAGGCTGATGGTAACGGTCAGTTAACACTCAAGCATAATAATAAAGAAATTGCTGCTATCGATTCATCTGATCAAACATATAACGTCGAGGCAATTCCAACCAAAGTGCCACCTGATGACAACGTTATAACGTTTGTTTATGTTACAACAAAGCTAGGAGGGCTTTTTAGATTTTCTGTGAGCAGCGCTGGGGTATTATCATTAATAGATTATGATTACACTGCAACGGGCACCGCGCCCTTTTACGGTATTGGTGGTGATGAGGACTTTATATATACCGGTGGTGAAAGCTCTAATGGTCTTAACACCTTTGCAGTGTCAGCTCAAACTTCATACACAACCGTTACAACTGGAGCAGCTGCCGTAACACGAACTATTGAATTATATCCGTGGGGAGAATTTACTTCTAATTCATCAATCTCAGCATCAGTTAATCCTGTCTCTGGAAGCTGGACTGTACCGTTTATAAACCCATCATATGGGACAGTAGATACAACTGTGTCAACTATGACTGGAGCATCAGCGCAAATACTATTCCCAGCCTCATTATTGACAGCTGTACCTTCATCATCATCAACCATAGGTACAGCACCTTATAATGTAAAGTATACACAACAAGTGTATGGGACAGTAGACACAACTGTGTCAACTATGACTGGAGCATCAGCGCGAATAGCCTTTGGTCAAAACGCCTTTGCACCTATTAGTACAACAGCATCGACTGTAACTGGTGCACTTCAAAAGATATATCTGAATACTTCTAAAGGAGCCTCTACTAGCGACTTTTGGGTTGGTCAAACAACAACTGGCTCCTTGCCTATCACATCAGAGGAACCAACAAAGATTATAAGCAAGGACATATATTTTGATGTACACTATAACAAATATGCTACTATACGAATATCTGCTGATTCTACAATAATCAGCACAGAAGATCTACCGGTTAATTATGTAGTTACTGCTAATGGATATGGTATTCAAGGTATCACCACATTTAAATCTGAAGTGTCATTTACCGTTAGAACCGAGAATACAATATACACTGTTCACCTGAAACCATTTTTCTACGTCATTCGTTAAGTGCAACCCTAAATACTGGTATATGGATATTAAATGTTATATTAATACGTCGTCGCTAATAGCTACTTTATACGGTGAAAATGACGTCCCTATGGCTATTCAGGACATCGACAGCAGAGCCAACATTGTAGATATCGAATCAGAGACTATAGAGGTAAACGAGCGAGCAGGTAAATCGTTTGAAGATTTAGCTCATGTACATGAGTGGGTACATTCAGCCTATTCGGATGATGATATTATATGGGTCGATGCGAATCTTGATGCGTTGGATCCATTAGTTGACGAAGAATCGTAGAATTTCTACCTGCTTTTAATAAGTATTTTCGTGGAGTGGTTGAAATACGCGTTACTTTTCTTTGTAGCCGGCCCCTTTCTTGTTGAGTTTGTAGGTTACTTCTGGCATCGATGGGTCGAACATAGGGAAGTCCTCGGTAAAAGTATCTCCTTCAGGCACTACAGGCACCACGAAGTCCAATACCCTGTCAATAAACTCCGAACTGATGGTCCTTATGATAGTGCTGATAGCTGGACTTGGTATGTAGTTGGTGGTGTATCAACAGTTGGAGCATTTCTTTTTATGCCTGTCCCTTATGCTTTATCATTTACTTTAGGGGCATGGATATATGCTCACTATATTGTTGCAAATATGCATTCTGCTTTTCATCTTAATGGAGGTACTCATTTCCTATGGAACTATAAGTGGTTTCATAAATTAGTAAAGCTTCATGATATACATCACTATGGTAATTGTAATTATGGCATTTGTTTCTTTATGATGGATAAGATTTTTGGTACATATAGAGAAGAATTTCCAACAGATAAAAGCGGTAAACGTGTTAAGTTGAATGTGTTTATGACATACCCTCATCATCGGGGGGTAGATGGTAGAGCTGTCAAGAGTTAATCATACTTATAGAAGCCTTCTCGAATTCGGCGCTCTCTTTCTTGTCGATCCCACTCGATCTCCTTTTCCCATATAGCTTTCTCTTTGGGGGTTAGGTGGAGCGGCATAGAAGATATAAATTGTTGCTGCCAATCTTTATCGTAAGCTCCTTTTAGAAGTTTACGTTTCCGCTTCATAAAGATATTTATACAATGATAAACAGATAAATATTTCTAACAATGGCTGATAATGTAAGGTTCCATAGCAAGTATCACGGCAAGGCGCATCATACTGTAACAACCCCTGGGTACTATGATTCTGGTGTTGATCCAATAGCAGGTCCAGGTAACGAATTTCAAGGTAATTTTCACCTGTCTGGCTGTTTTGTCGTGTACGATACTGCAGTACCAAACACATCCGGCACATTATGTATATCAACATTAAATGAGGTCCTGTCACTATACACTACTATTCAAGGTAATAGCGCGGCCTGGAATCAAGGCTCTAAGTTTGTCCATTCAGGCCTATCACCTAACAAGCTAGTATACCTTTCAGACTCTGCAGCTATATCTGCTGTCTCTCTAGACAATGCAGTAGCTGATATCAACATTGGTATTGGCACAATTGATCCACAAAAGAAATTACATATAGAAAGAAGTGATGGCACTGACCCAGCACTTCGCATAGTAGACGGAGCTGAAGGTACAGGTAGTGATCATTATCTAGATCTAGAACAAGGTTATAATTCTTACCTCACAGGAACACACAAGCTCGGACTTGGCAGTAATAGTACTCATAACGCAATCCTCATCATGGAAGACGGCGACGTTGGTATTAATACCATTACCCCAGGTCAAAAGTTAGATGTGGCAGGGTTCATACGGAGCTCTGTACCTGGTACCGCTAATTATTATACTGATATAGTTACAAATTGGAATGCAAACTTACCATTTGAATTTCGGTCAAATGGACAAACCATATTTAGCTACGGAGACAATACCGCAGATAATCACGGAGTCTTATTTCTAAATGCTGCTAAGCAATCTGGATCCAATAGAGGTATTGCATTGCAATATGCCGGGTCTACAAAATTATATGTTGACGGAATTAACAGCCGCGTCGGCATCGGGACGACTGCGCCGGCTGTTGCATTAGCCGTTGCAGGTAGCATCAGTGCACGTGATGATTTGTATGTTGGTGGTAAAGCATTTTTGAGTGCCGGTGCATCCGGTGATATATACATTGGTGATGAAGCTTCTGATACAACTACATTCAATGGAGATGTATTCTTCAACAACCATGTCGGTATCGAAACGACTGATATGGGGAATGCAACATTCAGAGTTATAAGAGAAGGTAATGATACCTATGCAGCTAGGATCAGGGATGGGTCTACAGAATACTTTTTTGCAAGTGATACTCTCTATGCTAATTCGACTACTGGAATGCAGTTGGTAAACCAAAGTGGTTATTTGCGCTTTAGTGAGAACAATGCTGAGTTAATGAGATTGACAGGTGGCAAGGTCGGCATCGGGACGACTGCGCCAGCTAAGAAGCTCCATATTGTCGGAGGTTCAATACGTTGCGAAGACGGTAACAACGATGGGTTTATCTACCTCGGCTCAGATGAACATCAATACATTTTTGGAGACGAAGGTTCAAATCACCTGTCATTCCATACCGCTAACACAGAACAAGTTCGTATTTTAGCAGACGGCAACGTCGGCATCGGGACGACTGCGCCAGACTCAGCTTTACATGTAGTCGGGGACATAACAGGAGACGCTAGTTCCGGTTACCATAAACTCACAAGGCTAACAGGCACCCATTCAACACCCGGTACTGTATTAGAATTACGCAATAACACAACTGGCACTACAGCAACAAGCACATTTGGTTCGCGGCTTGCAATGTGTGCTACAACCCAAGGTACAGGTGGGGCACATAATATTAATCAAATACTGTTCGATGTTCTTTGGACAGACGCAAATCACGCCACAAGAACATCTGACTTATCCCTTCAATTAATAGACAGCGCAACTCGCAAGGAACAGCTCAGAATAACTGGTGGTGGTAGAGTCGGCATCGGTACATCTACGCCATCTTCTACCCTCCATGTATCGGCTTCAAGAGATGGTGATTATGTGTCACACATACACAACACGCATGATAACGGTCCTGTCCTTCAACTCAAGGGTGGAACCACAGGAACAAATGCACCTCACGGTGTTGCGCTACTTTCATGTCTTGCTAAAGGCTCAGAAGCCGTTTTGACCGTAAGGTCGAATCAAAGAGTCGGTATCGGTACACCTACGCCAAATGAAGCACTAACTGTAGTTGGCAACATAAGCGCTGACGGCGACATTTATGTAAACAATAATTCTATAATATATAGAAATGGTGAGACAT
>VMHT01092521.1_pt1 | contig 14067 bp, 7 predicted proteins | sample 4693611 | NCBI WGS metagenome assembly VMHT01 (sample SAMN12280063, study PRJNA550983) | marine metagenome | isolation source: seawater sampled from same location over 5 years 0.02-0.2 micron viral filtrate | place: USA: collected off the coast of southern California halfway between the port... ... | reverse complement strand
TCTAAGGTGACATTACCAACCTGTAATCCAGGAACAACAATACGAGTTGAGAATCTGTCATCGCCAATTGCTGCATCGCCATCGAGACCACGATCGTTCATCTCTACAATTCCGCCGCCTATGGGAGTCAAGTCAACAGTGACCTGTTCCAGATTCCAATCGACATCGCTAACATCTGCAACTAAGGTTGCAACACTTCCACCCTCGCAAAAAACCAAGCCCTCTAGTAATGTTAAACCGGATATTACTGGTGCTGAATTTTCCTCTGCAGTTACTACTGAAGGCGAAATTACTCTAGTCAAAAGTTGAGTCTCAGTGAAGTTAGCAAGGTACCCGTCTTCACCAAAGGGTATCGACAAAACCCTTGACACACTGGAGATTAAACCTTTCAATGGCCCCTCATCAATGATTGCTCCCATTGCAGTTCCTGCTTCATTACCCTCATAGACTCCTGACCATGTTACAACGTGGAAATTATGGCCGTCCCTTGGATCATTTGCCAATGATTCTGCGGTGACAACCAAAGTAAGACCTTCTTGTCCATCGAGTCTTATCATGTCGCCTGGTTGCATTGGTATCGGCATCAAACCAGTTTCTCTACTGATTGTGAGATTACCTAAGGCTTCTTCAAATTCTGGCGGCTCTGCTGTCCTTTCAATTGGGCTGCGCTCAGGGTATTCCTCTCCACTGGAAGAATCTGCTCCAGTTTCTTCCCACACTAAGCGAACCGTACGATTCTCCCAATCAGAATATATCACTTGGTAATCCCATGTTTGATTGTGTGTTGCACCAATTCCAGCACCATCGAAAAAGTTACCACCATTTATCCCAGTTAGATTGAACCAAGATTCTTCGTGAATTACATTCACAGGAAACTCGACACCAGTTGCATTTGCCTGTGCACCGGTAAGCTCAATTCCCCTAACTACGCCGAAATCTCCTTGAACATCTCCGGAAATGTCACCATCAATATGGAGTTGATCAACCATTGTTATGCCTTGTTCGGTTTTGGTATGAAATTGGTATATTGTTCCATTTATCATCACCGACGACTCGTTGTCACTTTCTGAGAAGCCAAATGTTCCTGACCCAAGAAACTCCTCGAGTTGGTTTGTTCGTACGCCTTCTACCCAAGTCTCTTCAGAATTCAAAGTGTTTAGATCGATATCTAGTCTTGTACCCTCGTCAATAATTATCATTTGGGCAATTGCCTCAAATCTTTGGTCATAGAACCGCCTAACACCATTTTCATCCCAAGTTTCAAGGTAAAAAACGCCAATATCTCCATCTACTGTTGTCGACGAGTTTTCATCCCCTTCCGTGGTTATGTTTAACACGCCATTTGCATCTATTTTAAGCCGCTCAGAGATGACTTGGTTGATATTGGAACGATTTAATTCAGCATTGGTGACATCTACTAGTATTGACGTTGAAAGTTCGTCCTCAATAGCAATTACGTGTAAGGTACCAGAACCAATTGCTTCAAAGACCTGAGAGGTTAAAATACCGTTCTCTATAGTTTCATTCTTCCAAATCGACTCCAAGTCTAGGGATAAGTTGTTACTGCCAACATCAGTTGATTCGATAAACAGCACACTACCATTACCCAACTCCCAAGATTCAACAGTATTACCTATCCTTTGTTGCCAACCTTGTCCGATGAAATCAAGTTCAAATCCTTGTGGCCCAAATGAATTATTGAACGTTTGATCTAAGTCCCAAGTGGTCTCAAGCATGATCTCATGATCATCCATTGGTTGATTCCAAGTGCCAATTTCAAAAGTCCGTTCGACTAAGATTGAATCTACTAGTTCTTGCCCTGAATAATGTGTGATGGTTATTGCAACTGAAACAATGTCGCCCCACTCTAAACTAGTGTTGAGTTGTATTTCTAAAACCCTGAGTCCATCAACTAATTCCCAAGATTGGAATATCTCATTGGCTAAAATTTCTCCACCCCTATTGTGCTGGATATCAACCAATGCTTGGTAAGATTCACCATCAGCAAACAAAACCCGGTATGAGTGCATGGTTTCACCAAACTCATCTGCGACCCAATTTGCGTTTATTTGGGGTTGCCCGGGTGGGCTGTCAGCAGTAGCAAGTGACGAGAATAATGGCGTCAAAAGTAACAAAAGAACAAAACAGACCAGCCTCTTGGTTTTTCCCATGCTTGTATTGTATATCCACTACTCTTCAATACTTGTGGAATAATGTTTAACAAAATTATTGATTTAGACTAAGCAATTCATTTACAACTGAACCAAAAAAAGCGCGCAGGAGATTAGTTTGAATCGCGCAATTGATGAAGGGTTGGCACCTCGGGCAATTATAGGAGAGAGCAAATTGGCGTTGATTAACATCACACTACCAGACGGAACTGTCAATGAATATGCTGCTGGCATCACATGTTCTGAAGTGATAACCGATGTGCTAGGCCGGAAAAATGGCTGCCTAGCAGCGTTAGTGGACGGGCATGAACGAGACATGTCATACGAGATTCATGAGTCCTGTCAAATTGAGGGAATTAAAGCCGAGTCTGATGCTGGAATGCATATTCTAAGGCACAGTGCTGCCCATCTTCTTGCACAAGCCGTCATGGCAATCTATCCTGATGCAAAACCAACAATTGGGCCCGCTATCGATAGGGGATTCTACTATGATTTTGCGATGGAAACTATTACTGAAAGTGACTTAAAACCAATTCAAAAAAAGATGCAGGAAATCGCAAGAAAAAATCTCACGGTTGAGCGAGTTGAACTCGATGACGGTGAATTAAGAGAACATTTTGCGACCAATCCGTATAAAATCGAGATTATTGATGACAAAATTGGTGAAGGAACAGGTTCAACAATCTACAAGCAAGGCGATTGGTATGACTTATGCTTAGGCCCTCACGTGCAAAATACAGCAAAACTAATGTTTTGTAAACTCACAAATGTTTCCTCTGCTTATTGGAGGGGAGACCAAGATAGAGAACAACTGGTTCGTATATACGGAATTGTTGAACCAACAAAAGATGCACTAAAACAAACCCTTCACCGAATAGAAGAGGCAAAAAAGCGGGATCATCGGAAGCTCGGCAAAGACCTTCAACTATTCCATATTGATGAAGAGGTTGGACAGGGTCTGATATTATGGACTCCAAGAGGTGCAGTTGTCCGTCAAGAATTACAGAATTTTATTGGTGAACATTTGACACGACAGGGCTATTCACAAGTATTTACCCCACACATTGGCAAATTAGACCTATATCGTACTTCGGGACATTTTCCATATTACCAAGACTCACAATATCCTCCGCTTGTCGAGAAAGATTTAATGAAAAAACTTTCAGAAGAAGGTTGTTCATGTTCTGAACTATCGAATCTAATGAAGACCGGTGAAATCGAGGGATATATGCTAAAGCCAATGAATTGCCCTCACCACGTCAAAATTTATGCTTCACAGGCTAGATCTTACCGTGACCTACCATTGCGACTTGCAGAATTTGGCACAGTATACCGTTGGGAACAGTCTGGAGAAATATCAGGTATGACCAGAGTACGCGGTTTTACTCAAGATGATGCCCATCTATTTGTTACAGAAGACCAGATTGCTCAGGAAGTTCTCGGTTGTATTGAACTTGTTCAGATTATATTCGAGAAATTGGGAATGACGGATTATCGAGTCAGAGTGGGTCTTAGAGATCCTGATTCCACAAAATATGTCGGCGACCCGAAACGATGGGACAAAGCTGAGAAAGCATGTCGTGACGCTGCTGCGTCCCTTGGCGTCGATTGGTCTGAAGAAGAAGGAGAAGCAGCATTTTATGGCCCTAAGATTGATTTTGTTGTGAAAGATGTCATTGGTAGAGAATGGCAATTAGGCACTGTTCAAGTTGATTACAATCTACCCGAACGTTTCGATTTAACCTACAAAGGGTCCGATGGTGAATTACACCGGCCTGTGATGATTCATCGAGCGCCTTTTGGCTCGATGGAGCGATTTTGCGGCGTACTTATCGAGCACTTTGCAGGACGCTTCCCTACTTGGCTATCTCCAACCCAATGCCACATACTCACCATATCTGAAAAACACACTGAGTACGCGTCCAAAGTTGCCAATAAACTGAGAGAAAATGGCATACGAGTTGAGATCGATGATGGCGATGGTACAATCGGAAAGAAAATTAGAACCCATCGAAAACTTCACCCCGCATATATGGTAATTCTGGGAGATGGTGAAGTAGAGGGTAACACTGTCAGCCTTAGGGCGCGTAGTGGTGAGCAAGTTTCTGATATTCCTCTTGATGATTTTATCAACAACATTGTCTCAGAGATTAATAACAAATCATCGCAGCCAGATTTAGTTTGAAAGGAGGCTTTGAAATTTCAGCACCGCCAATTATTGATGGTTTTGGATTTGCAGCAATAATTCCTTTTTTCTTTGCAGCAGTAACCGCATATTTGTTTTGGAACAGTGTTGTTCCACGTCAATTAAGAGGCTTACAGGTGGCTTTCCAAACCGGAGAGAAGCGTTATGAGGTTCACAATGTTACCCGTTCAGTTGAAGATGCAAGAAATCTGTTGCAAACAAAAGGAATGCGTTTTGGGGTAACAAGTTACCTATTCGCACTTACCGGTGTACTAATTTTGGTATTTGAATTCTTGATGACAAAGTATAATTTTTCAGAGGGATATCATGCTGGATCAATCATTATTGCACTGTTTTTTGTTGCGATTCCTGCAGTAATATCTAGCGGTTCGTCGTTAGGTGCACAGGTAGTAAAACCAGTTGGTGCTGGAAAAGCAACATTACAAAATTCTGATATTTGGCAGAGTTATTCTTACGTCGTTTTGACATTGAGTTGGATGATATTAGTTGGAGTAATTGCGGTAATTCTTACTTCGATAGATGTCCCATCTTTTAGAGTATTCAGCATATGTGCCTTCATTGCTTTTTCTCCAGCGGTGTTGGCCTATGGCAGAGTGCTTGGGTCATCTTGGCAAGCATTGAAACAATCATCGGTAAAAATAGCCAGTGGACAACCATCACCATTCCACAACCACAAACCAAGTCCTAAACAACAAGCGATTGCCCAAATAGTCAACATCAACCTTTCAGTGATGCCATTTATTGCAATTAATACAATTATCTCAATTCTAGCCTTAGCAATTGACCCAGATATGTTTACTCACTCCGATAGAGTTCTTGAATTACCAGAGTATCGAGTACAATCTTCAATAATGGAAGAAGGCGGAATCCTTGGATTTGCTTTAATTGAATTATTCTCATTCATCCCTGCAGAGGGAATCAGAGTACCGCTTGTTAACATGGTGTTACTATTTTTACTACTCAACGTTGCTCTGATTGGATTCCTGTTTGTCTATGAAGTTGCTCGGATATTATTCTTGGATGTACAAGATGTTTCAGGCAAAGGTGGAATAACACTAGCTGATAGCCGACTATTGAGGGCAGAAAGAAGTCAACAAGCCAAGGTTTTGAATTTCTGCTTCACTGGTTTTGCTGGACAATCCATGTTACTACTGGCATTAGCAATGATTACATTTTGGGACTCTAGTTTCTTACCACAAGGAGCAGCGTGTGGTACTTGGGAAAACAATCTCTGTATGATTATCCAGAAAGACGCTCTAGAAGAGTTGACTTGGATGCTTTCCTCGGGAGGTCAAGTCGCATTTGTGGTTATTTGGGCTAGATCTAGAAGCATTGGTTCGCGCCTCGAAGACATCTCGTTTGATGCATCGATGGGTGAGAATCGGGCTAGAATGTCCCAACTAGAAGATGTAATTTACCTCAAACAAAAAGCCATTAGAAAATTGATTACTGATGATTCTTGGGACAAGGCACTGAAACGTATTGATGCTGTGATTGAAGGGCATGGAGAACAATTAGAAGGTCTAGATTTAGTAAGAAAGACCGATGCCATGATGGAAATATTTGCCGCAATGGGTAGATGGGACGATGCTGAAAATAATGCTGTTTCTATCCTTGCGTTAAGAGGTGGCAGGGAAGCACAGATTGCTCGATTAATTCTAGTTGCTGCTAGCCTGAGCCAGCGGGATTATGCGGAAGCAAAACCCCGATTAGCACTATTACCTAACGATGATATCGAAGCCGCTAGACTACAATGGTATGCTTCAGTATTGCAGCCAAAAAAACGAAAATTAGATGAGAAATTAAAATCCTTGTTGTCTGTTGACCCGTTAACAAAACGTAATGTCGATTTGATTAAGCGCTTTAATCAAGGAAACGCAACCACAGAAATACCCTACAGAAATGAACCATCTGACAGGTTAATTCTCTTGGGTGACATAGCAAGACTGAGGTTGTCTAAGAAATATGAGACTGCTTTGAACATGCTAGAGAGATATATGAAGGAAAATTCTCTAGACGACTGGGTTCACGGTAATGTTGTTTGTGCTTTGCTCCACTTGGATGAAGGAAGAATTCTAACCGCCACAAACATTGCAAAAACACTGGCGCAAACAAAATCGAGACATCCGCACTTGAGAAGTCTACTGAGGCATTTGGAATCAATAGGGCATACCATCTCTGCAAGTAGCGAGACAACAGGAATAGAATGGTTGAGAGATTCTGGCCTTGATTGGGTAAACGCATGGCCGTATCGCCACACTGTTGCTCCAGCACCAGCCTTGGTTACCAAAGAATTGCAAAAGCATGCATGGCAAGCTAATGGCTGGATTGTGTTTGGTGATGAAGAATTATTTTCTAAAGCCAAGAAAAAGGGCAGTAATGGTTGGAAACTATTGACTGACAAGAAAACTGAATCTGACTTCCCTCCGTGTCTGTATACTCACATCACTGGAGTTATAGTCACAATTGGCGGAATGCCGGTTGACCTTGGGTTGCCTGGCGAAATTGACTTTACTGCAATTGAAAATGCTGGCCTTCTTGACTAATCAGCCCCATGAACAAGGTTCTAGAATTGTTTGTCCACCCATCAAGGGAATCAATGGTTTTGGAATTGAAACTCTACCATCTGACAATTGATTTTGTTCTATTATGGCAACCAAAGCCCGTGATGTCGCAACTGCGGTCGAATTCAACGTGTGAACAATGGGTTGGTTTGAGTGCCCTGGTTGTCCATATTTGATCTGTAACCTGTTTGCCTGATAATCGGTACAGTTCGAACATGAAACAATTTCCTTGTATTGGCCTGCACCTGGTAACCAAGCCTCCAAATCATACTTTCTAGCAGCCACTGTACCCATGTCCCCAGTACATATGTTCACTACTTCATAATGCAGGCCAAGTTCGTTCCACAAATCTATGCAATTCTGTAACAGCTCCTCATGAATCTCCCATGATTGCTCTGGCGTCGAGATGACTATTTGCTCAATTTTGGTAAATTGATGAACTCGCCAAATTCCTAAGTCTGATTGCCCGTGCGAACCAACTTCTCTTCGGAAACATGGAGATACGCCGACTACTTTGAGTGGTAACATCTCAACTGGGATAGTTTCTCCCATATACATCGAGGTTAGAGGATGCTCAGATGTGGCGATCATGTAGTACTTATCAGGTTCCACACCATACATCACGGTTTCAAAGTCATTTAGATCGGTAACACCTTCATACGCTTGCCGATTCATCATTACTGGAGGTTGGACAAAAGTGAAACCCCTTTGACCAATAAAATCAACGGCAAAGGTCTGTAATGCTAATTCTAATCTTGCCAAATCTCCTTTCAAGAAGAAAAATCTACTACCTGTGATTTTCGCAGCCCGCTTCAAATCAACCCATTTATTCAATTCAATCAATTCATTATGAGTTCGAGGCTCGAAATCAAATTCTGGTTTATTACCGTAGATACTGTGAACAGTGTTACCAGATTCATCTGCACCTTGAGGAACATCCGGATGAAGTAGGTTTGGGATTGACATGCGTATTCTATCCCGCTGTTCTATGGCTTCTTGCGTTTCTGCTTCTAATTGTGAAATCTCAGCACCTAATGAAGCGACTTCAGCTAATATCGCCTGAGCTCTCTCTTCATCACCAGACTTCTTTGCTTCACTAATTCCTTTAGCCGCAGTATTCTTTTTTTGCCTTAGTTGGTTCGTTTGATGTTGCAAATTGAGCCATAAGTTGTCAAAGTGTATCACTTGGTCTATCCTTTCGTGTGAAATTCCACGCTTATCATGATCGGCACGTATTTGTTGATGATTTTCCCGAAACATGTGAATATCTAACATTCGCCCACCTACAAAGAAATTCCAAGATTAAATATCTCAGTACCAATAAAAATCATTCCACCAATGAGATAGCCTAAGATTGCTCCACCATTCAGTAATGGTAGACCAGCTTGCGCTTTACCTCTTGCTACATAACTCATCAATGCTAGATAGCCTAGAAGTGAACCAGCCAATGTGAACATTGCAATAGCAAACGAGTTGTCAGTCTCAAGCCATTGCACTGCAGAGAGAACCAGCATACCAGGGAATATTATATCTCCGAGCCCCATGAATAAGGCTTCCTTACTCTTTTTCTTGGCTGGGGCCATAGTTTTGTGAACTTGTGGCACTGGCGAGATATCACTTCTTTCAACCATCTTAGTTTTCTCATCTTTAAATGAATATCCTTTGTCTTGTGGCGCAACAAGTAAAATTGGCAATTGTAGTCCAATCATAGTATCTGCCAATTCCAGCATGTGCTTTGAACGATAAACAGCCCATGCATCATAAACGGCAGCTAGTATCATAAAAATCATAATCAACCCAGGAACAAAAGCAACACCAAGCATTACTATCACTCCCGCACCAACTAAGATACCAACCGTGTTTACTACATACCATTCACTGTGGAAATATAGTAAGACCATCAGTAATAATGCAAGGATTACTCCCACAAAGAATGGAATATCATACAATTGTAATCCATCCAAAGTGTACATATCTTCATCGATTACCCCACTATCAATAGAGTCCTGTGATACGGCAAAGAAGTAATCTTCTGAATCACTGTTGGAAGAGACACCAACAAAGAAGTCTTCATCAACATCAAAAGTTAAACGGTTTTTGAGCAAATTTGTGCGGAGCCAATATGACTTGTCATCACCGGAGATCAACAAATCAGTAAAGCCCGAGTTGTCAAGGTCTGTTATTTGTACTTGATAAACGGTTTCAACTAGTCCTTCGACATTCATTTTATCTTGTTCAGTGAATTGATTTGTATCAGATTTGGTGCCATCCCATTCCCAACCGGAAACATTGCCATTTGCTTCGCCAACCAGTAGAAGTCCACTATTTCCATCATTTTCTGAAATTTCTTGACTAGACCAAGGAGAGTGTCCAAAATCTGCAGAAGTTATCTTTTCATCTGAGTAATACTCAAATTCAATAGGCATAATCTCTGGAGACAATGATGACTTTTCTGTCCGTAATTCCATTACTGTAGCCGCATTTTGTCCAACAAATAACAATCTATCATCAGAAATTTGTTGAGCCTCTAAGAAGCCATAACTAGAACTTATGTGAGATGGTAAAAACCACTGTGCTTGCGGTGCAAGCATTTCTCCAGTTGAGCCCAATGGGTAATATGTCACAGTACCACCAGCAGAGAATACATACACGCCTTCGTCGACTTTCAGAGCCATATCACAGCTGTCCCCGAAAGACGTTCCAAGTTGAATATTTCCAGAATTATCTAGGTAATTGCAAGAATACTGGTCAATTGTTTGACCTGTAGCGATGTCTACTGTCCAAATCCATGCGGTATTTGCAATTGTCAAATATTCTTCTGATTTAACTATGCGTAAGTTTTCAAAATCACCTGCAGGCAATCTACTGAAATTCGATATCCATTCTGCTTCGGTTGAATTCAAAGATTCACCACTGTAGTATGAAATCGAATCTTGCCAATTAGTTGAGTTGCCGATTAACTCATGGGTGATGAATCCATCCATTCCAAGTTCAGTTACATATTCTCCTGAATATGTGAAAGATTCTTCGTACTCAAAATCTTCAGGGTCAAAATCGATGACTAAAACATGCATCAATGGCACCGTAGTGTACATTAGGGCGATTGTAAGAACTCCCATAATTCCGTATTTTATTACCCACTCTTTCTTGTATCTGGCAAGTGCAATAACGACTGCAGTGAATATGAAAATCATAACTAATTCAAGGAATATAAACCTAACTTGAGTAGCACCTGTCTCACCAAAAGCATGTAATTCAGCTACATCATACCAAGGTCTAATGAAAAGTGCCAACACTATGGTCACAACGAACATAGTAACCATTCCCAGCATTGACGTCATCTGTTCTTTCATCAATGCCAATACACTCGTCTCTTGAGCAAGTTCTTGCTCTAGTCTGACGAATTCCGCTGAGGTATTGGCTGGCCCTGCGGTTGGATTGTCAGCCTCGCTCATGTTTTGGCGTGGATGCTCTATCTTTTGAGTGAATCGCTTTTATCTTACAAAGATAAATCATATCACTAAGAATTATGCGATATGAAATGATGGGTGGAACGTGCCCAGTAACATAACCATAAGAGAATGGTTGGAATCAACCAAGAAAATAGGCATGGCACTAGGTCTAAAAAATACTTTTACCCTTTTATCTTCGCTAAGATTGAGGTTTGATGATACTCAGATAATTCATGTTGCTGGCAGTAATGGTAAAGGCACATTGTGTTCTCTTATGGCTGCTAATTTAACATTAAGTAAGGTCTCAAATGTATTATTTTCATCACCTCATTTATGCCGAGTGGAAGAAAGAATTAGATTGGATGGCCGACCGATTTCTAGTAATGAATTTGACAATGCAGTCAAGCAAGTGAAAGACACAGCGGAGGATTTGTCAATAAATCCGACTTTCTTTGAGACTACTTTCTTAGCAGCAATGATTGTAACTGCCGAAATAAAACCGAAATTTCTAATTCTTGAAACCGGCCTTGGAGGTCGGTTAGATGCAACGAGGTGTGCTCCCGCAGATTTAGCAATTTTAACCTCCATAACCAAAGAGCATACAGACATTTTAGGTGACGACATTTACCAAATAATTGGTGAAAAAGCTGCTATTGCAAGGCCTGGAAAATGCATCATTGCAAGAGAGATGAAGATTACTAACTATCGCCAAACTGTGAAACAATCAGCGAAAACTTGCTCAAGAAGTGAATTGAATGAAGAATTTGGTGTTGCTGAGTGTAAATTCGTTAAAATACCGGAGAATCTCTCAATTATTGATGAGGCTGAGTTACTCGCAAAAGCCGCATTTGAGACACTCGGTTTAGAAAATCAAAGCTTCGTGGAAGCCAAACAGATTGTTAATTGGCCTGCTAGATTACAAGAATTAAACCTAACAACTGGTCACAGATTGATTCTAGATGCTGCACACAATCCTTCAGGGCTCAAACGAGTTAAACAGTCTCTTATTGAGATTGGCAAAACGGACAATCATTCCGATTACATATCATTGATTTTTGGTACATCGCCGCAGCAAAAATTGGAAACTATGTTAGAATTAGTTAACGAGATCTGTAAATCGTTCTCTCGTGTGAGTCTTTACTTAACTAAGCCTCATGGCGGCAGATATCCAGGTCTAGAACCAGATTATTTAGCGCAATTTGAATGGGACTGTGATGTAATTTACACCTACCAAAATGTGACTACTGCAATCGATGAAATTCTTTCCGATGTGACAAACCAAGATGGAGTAATCATCTCATTGGGGTCATTATACTTGCAGGGTAATATCCTCAATCACTTAGGCAAAAATTCAGATGATGATTTGAGTTTACTGCCGAAGCAATCAAGTTTGGATACATCTAGGATAGAATGGTTGCGATGAGTGAGAAGTGGGATGTACGATTTATTGAACTTGCAAAACACATTTCCCTGTGGAGCAAGGACCCATCTACTAAAGTTGGTTGTGTTGTTGTAGGCGAGGACCGTGAAATTCGTTCAACCGGATTCAATGGATTCCCCAGAGGCATTAACGATGATGATGAAAGGTTGATGGATAGAGAGAAGAAGTACCCACTAATCTGCCACGCCGAAGAAAATGCCATCATGCATGCAGCAAGAATTGGTGTTTCACTAAAAAATAGTACCGCATATGTTACTTGGCCACCGTGTTCAAGATGTGCTAGGTCACTCATTCAAGCGGGAATAACGGAAGTTGTTTATCCCGAAACTGGTGAAATTCCAGAGCGTTGGAAAGAAGACTTCACTACTTCAAATGAAATGATGAGAGAAGCAGGGGTAGATGTAAGAAGCATCTAGACCTCGTTTTGACCGTACATTTGATTGATGAAAACCACCAGCGGGTGTCATGAGCAGAGTTATGACACTCATACTTGCATCTCTGCTCATGTTTGCAGGTTGTATCGATCCCATGGACCCGTTAGGGAAAAATGAAGCAGATAATGACACAACTGACGAGACGGTCGAACCCGAGCCTGAACCTGAGCCTGAACCTGAACCTGAACCTGAACCTGAACCTGAACCTGAACCTGAGCCTGAGCCTGAACCTGAACCTGAGCCTGAACCTGAGCCTGAGCCTGAGCCTACAATTCCATGTAATGGCATGATTATGTTATGTCTTCGAACCTATGACAATGTGACTTTCCCTGAAACACACAATGCTTTTGCTACCGAAGATGATGGAATATACTACCCTGCAAGTAATCACAGAACTGGTTTCAACGCTCAATGGCAAGCCGGCATGAGAGCTTTCATGATTGACACACACTATGATAATTTGAACGATAAGCAGTATTCAGGGGTGAAACTGTGTCACGGCAGCGATGATAGAGGATTCAGCCCTTGTGTTTATGGCAATGTCAGCGCAGTTGATTGGTTATCAGAACTAAACGATAAGATGGATGATAACCCACAAGATGTTGTTACTGTACTGGTGGAAAATTATGTCTCTTCTGAACATCTTGAACAGGCATTCATGGATTCCGGGCTAATGGACAGAGTATTCGTTCATGCCGTTAACGAACCATGGCCAACTTTACAGGAATTGATTGATAATGAGACAAATTTAGTTGTGTTTTGGGAACAAGGTGATGAGAATAGACATCCATGGATTCATGATTTCCTAAGCCATAGCTGGACGACAAATTACGGAGAACAAAGCACTTCGGAAATGAATTGCGATGTCCATAGAGGAGATGGTATTCAGGTGGTTTATCACATGAATAACTGGTTGAGCAATCAAGTTGGGCTAGCCGACCCAACGCAAGCAGAGAATGCAAATGATGTGGATTTCCTAGTCGAGAGAGCTAATGAGTGTTGGTTAGAGCACGGTAAGCGCCCAACATTCATTGCTGTTGATTGGTGGGAAGAAGGTGATGTTGTTAGGGCTGCTGAAATCATTAATATGCAGGATGAAGCGAACTAGCCCCAAAATCTCCTGGTTCTAGCATATTCGACTTCAGCATTATGAATCGCCTTGAATAAACCATCTCGATTATTTCTGGCCACCTTGCGTAATATTCTCTGCGCAGTCGCCTCACCAATTCCTCTACCCATCAGACATAATATCGCTTCTTGACCCCTATTTTGGACCATTTCTGCATTTTTGATCATTCGTACTCTGTCGGTATCTTCCTCGGAGGAGACCCAATCTTTGAGCATTGAAAGTAAACCTTCTCTAGCACAAGCTAGCATCCTTCCTTTACACTTCAAACAGGTGCCGATATCGGATATTGTTTCATACCTTGCGACTCTAAACCGTCGCACATTCTGGCATTTTAAACAGCATAATACCGCCCTTTCATTTTCCAAACGCAACTTCAGCCGCTCTCTAACTGCTGCATTATCCCAGTTTGGTAACAGTAAATCTTTGCTCGACCTTCGAGACAAACCGATTGGACCTGGAGCGGCGATTTCAATCGATATTACTCCTTCTTGAATCGCTGATAAAACATCCTTAGCACCTTGAATGTCCATTTTTTCAAAAAATAACTTATCCAGTACTTCTTGAAGAACTACAGTGCCACGATATCGTCTAATCAATGCTTGTAGGTTGATTCGCCTTGGGTCAACTCCGTGCCTTATGATGCCAAATGCCTTTCCAACCTCAGCAAATC
>VMHT01196297.1_pt1 | contig 14071 bp, 12 predicted proteins | sample 4693611 | NCBI WGS metagenome assembly VMHT01 (sample SAMN12280063, study PRJNA550983) | marine metagenome | isolation source: seawater sampled from same location over 5 years 0.02-0.2 micron viral filtrate | place: USA: collected off the coast of southern California halfway between the port... ... | reverse complement strand
CTGCAACAATTAATATTTGAACAACAGAATAAAGAAATAGAATCTATTACTTCAAGATGGAAATCAGATTCTATGTCAGATTCTTGGATGTCTAAAAATGTACGTCCAATGGTTCTTATATGGTGTATTGTTGTATTTTCTTTTGCAGGTATACTAGATAGTGTAGAAAGCATACCATTTACAATACATGAAACTTGGAATGATACTTTTGAGAAGGTTATGATGTCTGTAATCCTAGCCTATTTCGGCGGACGAACGACAGAAAAGGCGAGTAGTATATTCAAAAAGTAAAAAGTATTAAAAATCGGTGATTATACTTTAGAACACTTAAATTAAATTAAATATTATGAAAAAATTATTATTAAGCATTTTTATGCTAGTAGGCTTGACTTTACAAGCTAATGACCTAAAATACTTTGAAGGATTGTGGAAAAGTAAAGAAAGCAGTTATTATGTCGCTGTTTTACACAAATCAAGTACTGACAAATTTGAATTTGTTGATTTTTCTTTTGGTGATGGTCAATCTATAAAAGAAGAAGTAAAAGAAGTAGGTGAAAACTATATTATTACTACAATTAATTATGAAAAAAATGATTGGAATGTAGAAATTAAATACACTTTAGTTGATGAAAACACAATTAAATGTGAATTTTCAGGTGACACAGGTGTAGTAAATTATTATAAACGAGTTAAATTAAATTAAATGGCAGAAACAAAAATTACAGAAGATCAATTGAATAAGATTCATGATTTTCAAAAAGAAATTAGAACTCTTTTAGTAGATGTAGGAGTGAAAGAAGCAGAAAAACATGCTACACTACATAGATTAGCGGAAATTAACAAGGGTCAAGAAGAGTTTAAAAAAGAATTAGAAGACCAGTATGGTTCAATCAATATTAATTTAGAAGATGGAACTTACGAAGTTATAAAAGAAGATGAGTAATGTAATAAGAAAAATCAGTATTGGCGCTGATTATAAGAATGAAGCTATGCATTATTCTATAGGTCAACAGGTTTATGGAGGACATGAAATTTCTCATATCTTGTTAGATGAAAAAGATAATTCTTATAACATTTATATAAAGAAAAACAATGAGGTATTACCGTGGAAGAAGTTTAATTCTAACATGGCAATATCTATTGAATATGACTTAGAGTATTAATGAAAAGTTTATATGATTTTATTATAGAACCTATTGGAGAGAGATATTCAAATAACTCAAAAGTAGGTGAAAAAGAATTAATATTAAACACTAATATTGAAAGTTTTAAATTTGTAAATAGATTAGCAAGAGTAATAGAAATTCCCTTAGCTTTTACCACACCTATTAATAAAGGTGATTTTGTTATTGTACATCAAAATATTTTTAGAAGATTTTATGATATGCAAGGAAGACAAAAAAACAGTAGAAGCTATTTTAAAGATAATCTTTATTTTGCTAGTCTAGATCAAATTTATTTATATAAAAATAATAAAAAATGGAACGCTATCAATGATAGATGCTTTATAAAACCTATTAAAAATACTGATAACTTTAGTATTAAAGCAGAAGAACCTTGTATAGGTATATTAAAAATAGGTAATGAAAATTTAGAAGCATTAGACATTAATCCTCAAGATAAAATAGGTTTTAAACCTGGAGGGGAATGGGAGTTTATTATTGATGATGAGCGTTTATATTGTATGAAATCAAATGATATTGTTATAAAATATGAGTACAAAGGAAACGAAGAAGAATATAATCCAAGCTGGACAAGTAGCAGTAGATGAATTAATCAAAGTTGCTAAAGAACCAATTATAGATTATGGACCAGATATTTCCGCAGATAGATTAAAAAACGCTGCAGCTACTAAGAAATTAGCTATATTTGATGCTTTTGAAATTTTAAATAGAATTGAAGAAGAAAAAAATTTGTTAGAAGATAAACCTAAAGTAGAAGAAAAGAAAGAAAAATCTTTTAAAGGTTTTGCGGAAGGGAGGTCTAAATAATGTACGAACAAAATTTATATAAGATCTTACCTAATTATGTAAAAGCTAAAACGCTTAAAACAAATAATAGGTATAAAAAATGGGAATACGGTTATAATGAAGAACATGATTTTGTTGTAATTAGTAAATCAGGAATGATTGGTGAAGTATATGAAATTCAAGGATTAAAAATAGCTTTACCTAAAGCACCAAAAGAAATTCACACTTTTGAATCTGGAAGATGGGAAAGAACTCCACTACCTAAAGTTTTAGGTAAAATTAAAAGCGTGTTTGAATGGGATAAATATCCAGAAGATTTCAAAGAAAAATGGTATGATTTCATTGATGTTGAATTTACTAAACGTGAACGTGGTTTTTGGTTTTACAATAAAAATAAAACTACTTATCTAACTGGAACACATTACATGTATTTACAGTGGTCTAAGATTGATGTTGGACCACCAGATTTTAGAGAAGCAAATAGATTATTCTTTATATTCTGGGAAGCGTGTAAAGCTGATGATAGATGCTACGGTATGTGTTATCTTAAAAATAGACGTTCTGGTTTTTCATTTATGGCTTCAGGAGAAGTAGTAAATCTAGCAACAATATCAAGCGATTCAAGATACGGTATATTATCTAAAACTGGACCTGATGCTAAAACAATGTTTACTGATAAGGTTGTTCCTATTTCAGTTAATTATCCTTTCTTTTTTAAACCGATTCAAGATGGTATGGATCGACCTAAAACAGAATTAGCATATAGAGTACCAGCTTCTAAATTTACTAGAAGAAAGATAGTAACAGGCGAAGTTGCTGCAGAGATACAAGGATTAGATACTACAATTGATTGGAAAAATACTGGAGATAATAGTTATGATGGTGAAAAACTTAAACTATTAGTGCATGATGAAAGTGGTAAATGGGAAAGACCAAATAATATATTAAATAATTGGCGTGTAACTAAAACATGTTTAAGATTAGGTAGTAGAATTATTGGAAAATGTATGATGGGTAGTACCTCTAATGCTTTAGATAAAGGTGGTGGAAATTTTAAAAAATTATACGAAGACTCTGATGTTACAAAAAGAAACGCCAATGGACAGACTCGCTCAGGATTATATAGTTTGTTCATACCTATGGAATGGAATTACGAAGGATACATTAACGCTTATGGCTTACCTGTATTCGACACACCCAATACGCCAGATGAAGATCCCCATGGTCAAAAAATTAAACTCGGAGTTTTAGCTTACTGGAAAAACGAAGTAGATGGTTTAAGTGAAGATCAAGATGCTTTAAATGAATTTTACAGACAGTTTCCACGTACAACTAAACATGCTTTTAGAGATGAATCTAAAAATTCTTTATTTAATTTAACTAAAATTTATCAACAAATTGATTGGAATCAAGATATTAAACACAGTGCGGTTGTAACTAAAGGATCTTTTCAATGGGTAGGAGGAATTAAAGACACAGCGGTTAATTTTGTACCTAATAATAATGGTAGATTTTTAGTTAGTTGGGTACCACCTCAAAGACTACAAAACAACGTGGTGTTAAAAAGAGGAAGTAAATATCCAGGTAATGAAGAATTAGGAGCTTTTGGATGTGATAGTTATGATATATCAGGAACAGTAGATGGTAGAGGATCTAATGGGGCTTTACATGGACTAACAAAGTTTTCTATGGAAGATGTTCCTCCTAATCATTTCTTTTTAGAATATATAGCTAGACCACAAACAGCTGAGATATTTTTTGAAGATGTATTAATGGCTTGTATATTTTATGGAATGCCAATACTTGCGGAAAATAATAAACCTAGATTATTATATTATTTTAAAAGAAGAGGATATAGAGGTTTTTCTATGAATAGACCAGATAAAATTTGGAATAAATTATCAGTAACAGAAAAAGAAATTGGGGGGATACCAAACTCTAGTGAAGACGTTAAACAAGCTCATGCAGCTGCTATAGAATCTTATATTGATTCTTATGTAGGTTTAAAAGAAAATAATGAATTTGGAGATATGTATTTTCAAAAAACATTAGAAGACTGGTCTAGATTCAATATAAATAATAGAACAACTCATGATGCTTCTATTAGTTCAGGATTAGCAATAATGGCTTGTAATAAAAATAAATATAGACCTGTTCCACATTTTATACATCAAAAATATGATTTAGGTATAAAAAAATATGATAACACTGGTCAATTATCAAAAATTATAGATTAAATGAAAAATAAACTAAGTATGTTTACCAATGGTGGTGGACCATTTCCTAGCCAAGTGGTTAGTGATGCTGAGAAAGCGAGTTGGGAGTATGGCCAACAAGTTGCTCAAGCTATTGAATATGAGTGGTTTTCACAGGGTAGAACTAATGGTAATAGATATTTAACTACGTGGAATAACTATAACAGATTGAGATTGTATGCTAGAGGTGAACAACCTACGCAAAAGTATAAAGATGAATTATCTATTAACGGAGATTTATCTTATCTTAATTTAGATTGGAAACCAGTTCCAATTATATCTAAATTCGTGGATATATTAACTAATGGTATATCTTCTAAAACATACGATGTAAACGCTTTTGCTCAAGATCCAGAATCTTTAAAACAAAGAACTAATTACGCTCAAGCTATAGCAGAGGATATGTTTGCAAGAGATGTGATGAAACAAATGGAAGCTAAGATTGGAGCGTCTTTACAAAGAACTAGTATTCCTGAAGAACAACTACCAGCTAGCGCAGATGAACTAGCTTTACACATGCAGTTAAGTTACAAGCAAGGTGTAGAGATAGCTGAAGAAGAAGCTATTAGCCAAGTATTAGACCAAAACAAATGGGAATTGGTTAAACGTAGAATTAACTATGATCTAGTTACATGTGGTATTGGTGCAGTTAAAACATCTTTTAATATTGCTAATGGTGTAAAAGTTGATTATGTAGATCCAGCTTATTTAGTATATTCTTATACAGATGATCCAAACTTTGAAGATATATATTATGTAGGAGAAGTAAAAGCAATAACTATTCCTGAATTAAGAAAACAATTTCCTAATCTTCCTAACGAAGAATTAGATAAAATACAAAAAACTAAAGGTAATAGAAATTATCTATATGGTGGTACATATGATGAAAACACTGTACAGGTTTTATACTTTGAATATAAAACTTATAGTGATCAAGTTTATAAAATAAAATATACAGATCAAGGATTAGAAAAAGCATTAGAAAAACCTGATACCTTTAATCCTCCTGAAAATGATAATTTTGAAAGAGTATCTAGAAGTGTAGAGGTACTTTATAGTGGTGTTAAAATACTCGGTACAGATATGCTTTTAGAGTGGAAACTAGCTGAAAACATGTCTAGACCTTATGCGGATACTACTAAAGTTGAAATGAACTACGCTATCTGTGCACCTAGAATGTATATGGGTAGAATAGAATCTATTGTAAGCCGAATTACAGGATTTGCAGATATGATTCAAATAACTCATTTAAAACTACAACAAGTATTAGCTAGAATGGTTCCAGATGGAGTATTTTTAGATATGGATGGTTTAGCTGAAGTGGATTTAGGTAATGGTACTAATTATAATCCTCAAGAAGCTTTAAACATGTACTTCCAAACTGGTTCTGTTGTTGGTAGATCTTTAACTCAAGATGGAGATCCTAATAGAGGAAAAATACCTGTACAAGAATTAACGTCGTCGGCAGGACAAGCAAAGATACAAGCTCTTATATCTACTTATAATTATTATTTACAAATGATAAGAGACGTGACCGGATTAAGTGAAGCTAGAGATGGTAGTTTACCTGATAGAGACACATTAGTTGGATTACAAAAATTAGCAGCAGAACAATCTAATATTGCAACTAAACATATTAATAATGCTAGTTTATTCTTAACTTTAAGAGTATGTGAAAATATTTCTAAAAAGATAGCGGATTTATTGAGTTATCCTCTTACAAACAATTCTTTACGTCAAAGTATTTCTATGTTTGATGCGGAGACTTTAAGAGAATTAACCACATTAAATCTACATGATTTTGGAATTTTCTTGGATTTAGAACCAGATGAAGAAGAAAAAGCTTCATTAGAACAAAATATTCAAATAGCTTTATCTGCGGGTGGTATAGATTTAGAAGACGCTATTGATATTAGAAATATACGTAATATTAAACTAGCAAATCAAATGCTAAAAGTAAAACGTAGAAAGAAACAAGAAAGAGAACAAGCTATTCAAATGCAGCAAATACAAGCTAATGCAGAAGCTCAAGCTAAAGCGGCTCAACAAGCTGCTGAGGTAGAGGTTCAAAAACAAAACGCATTAGCAGAAAAAGAATTAAAAATTGAACAAGGTAAATCTCAATTTGAAATTCAAAGAATGCAGACAGAAGCAGAAATCAAAAGACAATTGATGTCAGAAGAATTCAATTATCAAGTTCAATTAGAACAAATGAAGATGCAGGCTGAAAAACAAAAAGAAAAAGATATAGAAGATCGTAAAGATAAAAGAGTAAAAATACAAGGAACTCAACAAAGTGAAATGATAGAACAGAGACATACAGAATCTTTGCCTATTAATTTTGAAAATCAAAACATAGATCAGGGAGGATTGTTTAATTCTCAATTACCTGTAGTTTAACATTAATTATTTAATTATATTATATTATGGCAGAACAAAAAGCGGCCGTAGAGGCAAAGCAAGAAGGTGACTTTAAAATAAAGTCAAAACCTAGAAAACCTAAAAATTTAGGTGCAAAAAATGATGAACCAGTGAAAATGGATTTCACTAAACCAGACGCACAGGGTGAGGTTACTCCTGATGTTGTGAAGATGGATTTAACTAAAAAAGAAGACAATGCCGTTCAAGAGCGAAAAACAGAGGAGATACCTGTGGGCGAACGAACCGGAGATAGCAAGGGAGTGGACGGAGAAGTACGGGTCGAATCCAATGAAAAGGAAATCGTGTCCAAGACAGATAGCGATACTCCGATCACAGAGATTATCGAAGAAGTAGTAGAAAATAAAACTACACCAGAAGTAAAAGAAATCGAAAAACCACAATACGAATTACCAGAAAACGTAGATAAATTAGTAAAATTTATGGATGAAACTGGAGGGACTGTGGAAGACTATGTAAAACTAAATAAGGATTATACAGGTCTAGATGATGATACTTTATTAAAAGAATACTATAAACAATCAAAACCTCATTTATCACAAGATGAAATTAATTTTTTAATTGAAGATAAATTTCAAGTAGATGAGGAACTTGATACAGAAAAAGAAACACGTAGAAAAAAACTAGCGTATAAGGAAGAGGTTGCTACAGCAAAAACTAATTTAGAGCGTTTAAAAACTCAGTATTATGCTGATATTAAAAAACGTCCTGGAACTAATCCTGAACAACAGAAAGCGCTAGAATTTTTTAATCGTTACAATAAACAGCAAGAAACTGTAAAGTCAAATCAAGATCACTTTAAAACTAAAACTAAAGATTTGTTTACTAATGATTTCAAAGGTTTTGAATACTCGTTAGGAGATAAAAAATTTAGATATAAAGTTCAGGATCCTGGTGCGGTAGCTGAAAAGCAGAATAATATTGATAATTTTATTAGCAAATATGTTGATAAAGAAGGAAGAATTATAGATGCTCAAGGTTATCATAAAGCTTTACATGCTGCTATGAATGCTGACAAACTAGCGAGTCACTTTTATGAACAAGGAAAAGCAGATGGCATTAAAAATGTTGTTAAAAATTCCAAGAACCCAGCTTCAGAAGCGCCGAGGCAAGTTGCCAGTGGGGATGTTTTTGTAGGTGGATTAAAAGTCAAATCAATTAGTGGAGCAGATTCATCTAAATTGAAAATAAGAAGACGAACATTTAATAATTAAAATTTAAAATTATGGCTTTAACCCCACAATTTGGTACTATTGTACCAAGTCAGGTACAGGAAATTCTAAATTCTAACTATTTACAGTGGACAGATCCAGGTACTCCTGCTACATTTGCAGATTTTGCACAGCAGTATCTACCGGAAATCTACGAACAAGAAGTTGAAAGATATGGTAATAGAACTTTATCTGGATTCTTGAGAATGGTTGGAGCGGAACTTCCTATGACAAGTGACCAAGTAATCTGGTCGGAACAAAATAGATTACATATTGCTTATGACGACTGTACTATTCCTGGTGCTAATACAATTAATGTAAACCCAGGTGCTGCTGCAGATATTTCTAACGTTGTGTCTCCAAGATCTACTATTGTAGTAATGGATGACTTTGGTAACGAAGTGAAATGTTTAGTAACAGCTTCAAACACTGCTACATTCGTTTTAACTGTTGAACCTTATACTGCTGCAACTTTAGCTGCTGCTGGTATTGTTGGAAATGTAAAAGTTTTCGTTTATGGTTCAGAATACGGAAAAGGATCTGTAACTCCTAATGCTCCAGGTGCTCCTGGCGCTGTAACAGGAACTCAGTACATCAGTGTTGATCCTTCATTTACTCAATTCTCTAACAACCCTATTATAATCAGAAACAAATATGTTGTTAATGGTTCAGATATGGCTCAGATTGGTTGGGTAGAAGTTGCAACAGAAGATGGAACTGGTGGATACCTTTGGTATTTAAAAGCTGAGTCTGAAACTAGACTTAGATTTGAGGATTATTTAGAAATGATGTGTGTAGAAGGTGAGCTAGCTGCTCCAGGTTCTGCAGTTGCAGTTGCTGGATCAGGTATCGGTACTCAAGGTTTATTTGCTTCTATTGAAGATAGAGGTAATGTACAAGTTGGGTTTGCTCCTGCTACAGGTATCGCGGATTTCGATGATATCCTTAGAAACTTAGACACTCAAGGTGCTATTGAAGAAAACATGCTATTCTTAGACAGAGCTACGGCTTTAGGATTTGATGACATGCTTGCTTCTATTTCATCGGGAGCTGCAGGTGGTACTGCATTTGGATTATTTGAAAACTCAGAAGAAATGGCTTTAAACTTAGGTTTTAGCGGTTTCAGAAGAGGTTCTTATGACTTCTACAAAACAGATTGGAAATATCTTAACGACGCTTCTACGCGTGGTGGTATGACTGGTCCTGCTTCTGTTGAAGGAGTTTTAATCCCAGCTGGTACTACAACTGTTTATGATCAAATTTTAGGAACTAACATCAGAAGACCTTTCTTACACGTAAGATATAGAGCTTCTCAAGGAGATGATAGAAGAATGAAATCTTGGTTAACAGGTTCTGCTGGTGGTGCGTTTACTAGTGATCTTGATGCAATGGAAGTTAACTTCCTTTCAGAAAGATGTTTAGTAACACAAGCTGCTAACAACTTTGTATTATTCAAAGGAGTATAACTATATAAAGGTTAGGGCGTCAAAAAGCTAACGCTCAAAAAGACGCCCATATACCTTTTAACTTATTTAATTATATTATATTATGACAAAAAAGAAAAAAGAAGAAGTGGTAGTTGATGAAACTCCACAAGTACAAGAGGTTGTTGAGGCGCCGGTTGTAAAAAAACCAAAAGCACCTTTAAAACCTAGTTTTGAAGTAAAAGACAGAACATATAGACTTAGAGGAGATAAAAGTCCTTTGACTTTTACAATTCCAAGTAAACATACTAGAAGACATCCTCTCTTATGGTTCGATGCAAATAAAGAATCGCAAAGAGAATTAAGGTATGCTACTAATATGAATTCACCGTTTGTAGATGAACAAAAAGGTGAAGTAACATTAGGACATATTACTTTTAGAGATGGCTCTTTACATGTTCCTAAAGAAAACAGGGCTTTACAAAAACTGCTTTCACTATATCACCCTATGAAGGATAAAAGATATATAGAGCATATACCGACGAGAATAGCTGAAGATCAGTTAGAAGTTATAGAGTGGGAAGTAGAAGCATTAAATACAGCCATGAATATGGAAGTAGATGTTGCTGAAGCAATTGTAAGAGTAGAATATGGATCTAAAGTAAATAAAATGTCTTCTAAAGAATTAAGAAGAGATTTATTATTACTTGCTAAAAAGAATCCAAGATTATTCTTAGCTCTAGCAGCAGATGAAAACGTACAGTTAAGAAACTTTGCTATCAATGCAGTGGAAAATAATATTATTTATGTTTCACAAGATAATAGATCAGTGCATTGGGGTAGTAATGACAGAAAATTAATAACAGTACCATTTGATGAAAACCCTTATTCAGCATTAGCTTCTTGGTTTAAAACCGATGAAGGTGTTGAAGTATTTAGGTCTATAGAAAAAAGACTAAACTAATACATAATAATAAAGGCGGATTCGTCCGCCTTTATATTAAATTAATAAAAATATAATGGCAGTAAACGTAGATATAGTTTATAAAACCGTCTTGTTAATACTTAACCAACAACAAAGAGGTTATATGACTCCGGACGAGTTCAATAAAGTAGCAACTCAAGTTCAACTAACTATGTTTGAAGCATATGCTAGTGATTTAAATCAACAGTATCGTCTCCCTCAAAATGATACTGAATATGCTAACCGAATAAAAAATATTGAAGAAAAATTACAATTCTTTCAAACTAGTGGAACTGCATCTTTTGTAGGTCCACATTTTACTTTACCTACAGTAAGTACTACACCTACAGTTGCACAAACATTTGCAGGTAATCCACCTATTGATGGATTAGCTACTATTTTTGATGTAACATCTTGGACAACAGCTCAATCTAATGGAGCTGATGTAAAAGTTTTCTTAGATGGAGTAGAACAAGCAGTAGGTATTGATTATACTTGGAATGCAGGAGGAAATCAATTGACTATGGCTGTAGCGCCAGTGATTGGACAATCCATTGTTATTCAATTATTTCCAAGTGATTTTTATAGATTAGGTACAGTAATTTATAAAGGAGCTAAGATTGCACAGTATGTACAACCAAATGAGTTAACTCAACTATTACTCTCCCCGTTAACTCAACCAAGTAAAAGTTTTCCATTATACAACTATGAGAACGATCTGTTATATTTATACCCTACAAGTATACAAAACAGTGTGACTATAACTTATTTGAGAAAACCGTCAAATGTAGTATGGAATTATACTACTGGTGGGTTAGGACAATTTATATATAGTGCTACAAGTTCTACTAATTTTGAATTAGATGTAACAGAACAAACAGAAATTATTATGAGAATTTTAGCATTCTCTGGAGTAATTATAAATGATCCTACAATAATCCAAGTAGCTTCTCAAGCAGTGGCAGCAGAAGATACTAATGAAAAAAGTTAATAAATGAATACAACACCAGATGGTGGATTAATCACCAACACTAATAGACAATATTACGCGGGCGCGCAGGGATTTGTAGTAGAAGATATAGCAGGGCAATCTGTCTTTACTTTTACTTTTGATCAAGAGTTAGAGCTAGGAAGTTGGGATCCTAATGCTGTAGATTATGCTTTAAATAATTTTAAATTATATTCTAGTCCTGATGGATTAACATATACAGAATATACAACTGAATATAGATTAGAAATATTAGGTAATGGAGACAGTAGAATTACTTTAGAAGTAGGAGGGGTGCTAAATCCTTTACCACAAAACAATGTTTTAGTATGTCAATTAAAAAGATTAGATGGTGGGGATTATGGAAATAGAGATGCTTATGGAACTACTACTGAACAAAATTATGGCAACTACTCATATGTTACATTAGAAGATGTAGTAAATAACTATATAGTTGGTTTTGTTGGACAAGATAAATTAATTCCTAGAGTTAATAGAACTGATGTGATTTTTCATGTAAAAAGAGCTTTGCAAGAATTTAGTTATGATACTTTAAAATCAGTTAAATCTCAAGAATTAAATATACCACCTAGTTTAAGTGTAATATTGCCTCAAGATTATGTTAATTATGTACGCATGTCTTGGATAGATAAGCTTGGTGTTCAACGTATTATATATCCATCAAATAATTTAACAGATAGTCCTTATAATCTACCTATTCAAGATAGTAAAGGAGTTCCAACTCAGGATAATTTTGGAGAAAACTTAGAAGGAACTTCAATAACAGAAGAAAGATGGGCTACAGCTAATACAAATTTAATAAGTCAAACTTATGATTTCCAACAATACAACCAAGGTTTAGATTGGTGGGGATATAATTGGGGTTATGGTGGTTATTGGTATTGGGGTTGGGGTGAACAGTATGGAATGGATCCTCAATACGCTCAACGTAACGGATGGTTTACAATGAATGAAAGAGAAGGAAAAGTATCATTTTCTAGTAATTTAAGAGGAAGATTAATAATTCTAGAATACATCTCAGATGGACTTGCTTATGATTTAGATAGTAGAGTACCTAAATTAGCTGAAGATGCAATATATTCATATCTAAACCATGCTATATTAGCTTCTAGGATAGGACAACCAGAGTATATAGTACAAAGATATAAAAGAGAAGCAAGCGCTAAATTAAGAAACGCAAAAATAAGATTATCTAACATTAAACTTGATGAAATAGTACAAGTAATGAGAGGTAAAGCTAAGTGGATAAAAAGATAAACTATGCCAGAAATTAAGAATACCTTTCTAAAGTCCAAAATGAATAAAGATTTGGATGATAGATTAGTACCAAATGGTGAATATCGTGATGCTGTAAATCTACAAATAAGTAGATCAGAAGGATCTGATGTTGGTGAATTTGAGAATATAAGAGGAACTCTAGAGCTAGCTAAGCTTTATACTGGGTTTGATGGTTCGCTTACCTTGCCTTTACCTTTAGGATATAATGCTAAGGTAATAGGAAGTTTTAGTGATGATACTACCAACACTATGTATTTTATGAGTACAGCTTGGAATCCATTGTGTCAAGGATTATCAGCTCAAACAATTTGTCCTAGAGATATAATAACTTATTCTAATGGTTTACAATCAGGCACAACTATAAGATTAGAAAATGCCGGTGGTGGAATTGTTGATTGTACTACATTAGGAATTGAAGTAGGTATGTTATTTCAAATACCTAACGGCAGTAATCCATCAAATGAAGCTTTAGTTTTAGAAATAAATGCAGCTAATATAATATTAAGCGCTAGTGTTACACTTAGTGGCGGGCAGGAAGTAGTTATAGGATGGGCTAACATGATTCATTCTTATAACACTGTTAACAATCAATTAACTTTGCTAGTAAGAGGAGCTTTTTTAAATTTTAATCAAAATTATCCTATTTATGGTATTAATAAGCTAGAAGAATTATTGTTTTTTACAGACAATAATAATCAACCTAGAAGAATTAATATTCTCGCGGCTAATGAAACTAATTTATATTGGCCTATATACTATACTACAGAAGATCAAATATCTGTAGCTAAATATTATCCTTATGAAACTCCTATAATTTTTAATAGAAGTATTCAAACATGCACGAGTGGAGTTATATCTACAGCTCCTTTACGTGGATATATATTGACTATGAATCTTGTTGATGGAATAGAAACGGGAGATTTAGTAACTGGCTTTACGGATCAGACTGATGAGGAGTTATGGGAAGTAATAAAGATTGATGGTAATGATGTAACGGTATATAACAACTTTTTAGAACAACCTGCTAATCCTGTAGCTGGATTAAACTTAAGTTTTAGTAGACCTACTATGATTAATGAAGCTAATAGATTAGCTGATAATGGGTTTGATACTACTTTAGATAGTTTAGCTGCTGGTGCTATAGTTGCTGGTAACGCGGTGCAATTAGTGTATAATTTTGACAATGCTATAACAGAAGGTCCTCAACCTACACCTATAGTAGGTGATTTAATTGTAAGCGCTGATTTAAACATATCTATAAGTGACGACATTAGAATTCAATCTATTGATTCTATTACACCGGGTATTCCAGGTAATATAGTTATTACATTAACAAGAGATATAACTGTAGTAACTGGTACAGAGGAAATTAGCGTATCGGCTAATCCAAATTACGACGCCTTATTTAAAGGAGATCCCGATCTAATAGAAGAAAAATATGTTAGGTTTAGTTATAGATTTAAATTTGTAGACAATGAGTATTCAGTAAGTGCTCCATTTACACAAATATGTTATATCCCT
>VMHT01030463.1_pt1 | contig 14075 bp, 20 predicted proteins | sample 4693611 | NCBI WGS metagenome assembly VMHT01 (sample SAMN12280063, study PRJNA550983) | marine metagenome | isolation source: seawater sampled from same location over 5 years 0.02-0.2 micron viral filtrate | place: USA: collected off the coast of southern California halfway between the port... ... | reverse complement strand
GGTAAAGGTAACAGTGGCGTTGCTGCTGGTATCAAACAACTTGAAGGTGCTATTGGTTACCTGAACTATGGGTATGTTGTTAATAGCGACTTCCAACAGGTTGTACTTCAAAACAAGGCAGGTAACTATGTCACAGCAAATGCTGAAACATCTGCGGCAGGTCTATCAAGGATCGTCTTGGACGATCAACTTCGTGGTGCTGATGCTAATCCTGCTGGTGCCAATGCATACCCTATTGTCTCCCTTACTTGGGTCCTAGCATACCCTGAGTCCAAGACTGGTGTGAAGGAAACTCTTCGTTATATGTTGAGTGAGAAGTCTCAGGCAATGTCTGATAGTCTTGGTTATGTTCCTCTTCCTGAGGATCTGAGACAGAAAGCACTTGCTGCTGTTGACACTATTAACTGATTGTTGTATACTGAGGGATCTTCGGATCCCTTTTTTTCTATGAAGAAACGAACAAAAAAACTTTTACATTGGTTTTTTGAAACTGATCTGGGTGAAGAGAATGTAGCAAATTGTGTTAATCTCTATGAACTGGTAGAAAAACTTCAGTATCGATTAGAGAGTATGGAAAATGAACATATGCAACTTCTTTGTGAAATTGGTAAGTTGCAGAGTAAACTAGATATGTTGGAATCTGGGTTGTCTAATGAAGATTAATCTTTGGTATTCAAAGGGTATGAGTCAGTGGCGCTGGACACTAGTAGAAGAATGGAAAAACGGCGTCACTAAAACAGAACAGCATTCTGGACAACAACCAGTATTACGTGACGCAATGGATGATGTTGCAAATACTGTAGAGTATATGTTAGAATGTAAGGACAAGGGCGATTAGCGCAGCGGTAGCGCAGCTGCTTTACACGCAGTTGGTCATTGGTTCGAATCCGATATTGCCCATATAAATAGATTCGGAAAGACTTCTTTGAAGGAAGGATCACATTATAAAAAAATGGATAATGTAAAAGTTAGGTGCCGCTCCTGTGGTAAGGAGTTAATTGGGCATCCAATAAAGACTGTCTGCTGTGGTTGTCCAAATATGACAACAGTTCGCGGAGATAAAATTTCAGCAGTTGATTTGGGACAAGTTGTTATGCTGAGTTCTCATTCAAGTAAAAAGAATAGTATTCTTACTCAAGAAGATCTTGCTTTTCAGGAACAAAGAAAGCAACGAAAAATACGTAAATTGGATTTTGATATCCGATAAAAATTGTGAGAATATACTCATATTTTTATTAGGTGTAGCAGTTTGATACAGTAAATAGTAGTGTAGACACTTTCTTTCTACCATGCATCCCGACGAATTTCAAAACTGGGCAACAATTAAAAAAGTTTTTGAGGAAAACAATACAACAGACAACTACTTTTATGTACGTGCGTGTGCTATAGTGGGAGGACAACCTGACCCACTTGACACAAAAAAGAATGTCTCATCGGATGCCTGAGATCATACCTGAGCACTATGTAACCAAAGAACAATGTCAGGAGATGATTGATGATGCAATACGAAAGCACAATCGTAATGCTGGAATTATCAGTATGTTTGTTGGTTTTTTTATTCTTGGATTGTTTAGTGAAGGTTTGCTAAGACTTATTGGTGTTATCCCTCCAATTTTGCCATGGTTAAAAATTAGTTTATAGGAAAATTATGAAAGTTGGAATGATTGGTTTAGGTCGTACTGGTGAAGGTATGGCTCGCCGTATGCTTGCAAAGGGAATTGAAGTTTGGGGTTATAGTAGCACTAACTATGAGAATGCCTGTGGACAATATGAAGCAGGACACCTTAGTGGATGTGTAACTTCACTAGAGTATCTTGTCCGAGCAGTTAAAACTGATAATAAAAAATTTACTAGTGCTGGTTGGATTCCTGGAATCTTTCAGATTACACTCCCAGAGCAAAAGGCAGAAGACATGCTTGATGAGTTGCTACCTTTACTTGAGGAGGGTGATATTATTATTGATCACAGTACCAGTGACATAAAAAAATGTCAGGAACTGGAACTGTACTGTGCTAAGTTAGGTATCTTATATATTTTCTCTGGGGTATATGGAGCACATGTTGCTATTGATGCTTGCTCCAAAATTTTTCAATCCTTATCACCAGGTAATATTAAATGACCTTAGCACATGTCCTACTTATCGGATCACTACCCTTTATATGTGCCACCATTTATTTCGGGCACAGAAGAGGTGAAAATAACTATTATGAAACCGACGCCTACTCAGGAAATGGAACAGCGCATTAGAATGCGATTTGCATTCGCAATGTCTTCATTTGGGCGTATATTTAAACCTTCAGGTATATCACAAGAAATGAGAGAACTTTGCAATCAATGGTCTCAAAATACTGATGAGGATCCCCCTAGAGCAGATCTATATCAAGTAGATCGTTATTTCTTAGAACTCTGGAAAAAGAGAAATGAAAACAGTAACTAGTATTTCAGCAACAATTATACTAACCTCAGTCGTAGGTTTTGTATCTTGGGGTCTATTAAATGCGTATCCATCATGATGTTACATCTTGCTAAATTCTGTGGGGCAGTATTAAATAATCCATATGGTATTGGCATCATGGCATGGTGCCTAGTCTTCGTTCCCATCATAGGTATGTGGACAGTTCACAAATATGGTTGGGAACACTGGGAACCGTTTGACAGGTGGTTTAAGAAGTAGTATAATTACTTTGTTGAGACACAACTCAACTGCGGTGCTTCCCTTTGGTAGATTCAGAAGTAGCGGCGATAGGAACCTACCAGTCAATTGCCAGTATACTCACTGGCACCTTGACTACATATAGATAAAACCTTATAATGTAAGGGCAAACCAAACACAACAATGGCACTGACTGAAAAATTCAAAAAGGACATCAGCACTCTCCGTGCTGCTGCCACTGGCGAAATTTTCCTTGATGTAAAGAATCCGAAACTTTTCAAAAAGGTGCGCCGCTTCTATGAAAATAATGGAGTGGTGTTTTCAGGAGAACCTCTAGATGATTATGAGATGTTGATGGAGCAGATTTACGCTGATCTTGAAATTCTTGAAGTCCCGGAACGACTTTAAATTTGCCCTGGTCGGGATGGTCTTATGACCCCCTGGAGTTTCTTGCTTCTCTCAAGAGCAAGTGGCGTGCATGTAGACCTAAGGAGATGGTTGTATAAACCATCTTTTTTTGGTATAATATTATAGTAAATTATAAGCAACATGAAAAGAGCTCTTGTTACTGGTGGTGCTGGTTTTATCGCTCATCATCTTATATCACAAATCCTTAAGGGTACTGATTGGGAAGTTGTAACACTTGATCGGTTAGACTTCAGTGGAAATTTAAATCGTCTACAGGATGTATTAAAAGATTTTTCTGTAGAAGATCGTGCTCGTGTTAAAGTTGTATTTCACGATTTGAAAGCAGCAGTTAATCCTCTCATCTCTGCTGATATTGGTAAAGTAGATTATATTCTTCACCTTGCTGCTGGGTCTCACGTAGATCGTAGTATTGAATATCCCATGGAATTTGTCATGGATAATGTTGTGGCAACCTGCAACATTCTTGATTATGCCCGTGGTTTGGATAACCTTGAAAGGTTTGTATACTTCGGTACGGATGAAGTATTTGGTCCTGCTCCTAATGGAATCAATTATCTTGAGAATGACCGATATAACTCAACTAACCCTTACAGTGCAACGAAAGCAGGTGGTGAAGAACTGGCAGTAGCGTTCCAAAATACTTACAGACTTCCTGTATACATTACTCACACGATGAATGTATTTGGTCAGCGTCAGCATCCAGAAAAGTTCATTCCGATGTGTATTAAGCGTGTTCGTGATGGTGAAGCAATCACCATTCATAGTGATGAGACTAAGACAATTCCTGGTTCTCGTCATTATATTCATGCGGAGGATGTTTCTGATGCTCTACTCTTCCTTTTGGCACAAGACACTGTGGTTGAAACTGGAAACTATGGTGGAGCTAAGTGTCCTAAATTCAACATTGTTGGTGCCGAGGAACTAAACAACCTGCAACTGGCACAGATCATTGCAGATGTTCAGGGTAAAGAATTGAAGTATGAGATGGTTGACTTCCACTCTGCACGTCCTGGACATGATCTTCGCTATGCTCTCTCCGGTGCTAAGATGCGTCGTATGGGTTGGGAACCTCAAGATATCCGAGAGCGTATCGCAGAGGTTGTTGAATGGACTCTCGCTAATGAACGCTGGATCAAACTATGAAAACTGCCCTGATTACGGGTATCACAGGACAAGACGGATCATACCTTGCTGAACTACTCCTAGAAAAAGGATATGAAGTTCATGGTATTGTCCGTCGTTCTTCTATGATTAATACCCATCGTATTGACCATATTTACGACAATCCAAATCTCACACTTCACTACGGAGATTTGACTGATGCCACCAATATTATTGGCGTCATTAAGAAAACTGAACCCAACGAAATTTATAATCTGGGTGCTCAGAGTCATGTGAAAGTTTCTTTTGAAACTCCTGAATACACTGGTAATGTTGATGGACTGGGAACTCTTCGTGTTTTAGAAGCAGTTCGTCTTCTTGGTATGGAGGACAAGGTTCGTGTCTATCAGGCATCTACTAGTGAACTTTATGGTCTGGTTCAAGAAACTCCACAGACAGAGACCACACCTTTTTACCCACGATCTCCCTATGGTGTGGCAAAACTATATGGATACTGGATCGTAAAGAACTATCGTGAAGCATACGGTATGCATTGTAGTTCTGGCATTCTCTTCAATCATGAATCACCACGGCGGGGTGAGACTTTTGTGACTCGTAAGATCACCAGAGGTCTATCACGCATTTCTGTCGGACTTCAAGATTGCTTGTATCTTGGTAATCTTGATGCTAAAAGGGACTGGGGACATGCAAAAGATTATGCTAGAGCGATGTGGTTGATGCTTCAGCAGGATGAACCTGATGATTATGTGATTGCTACTGGTGAGCAGTATAGTGTTAGAGATTTTGTAAAAAAGGCATCTAACTACTTTGGTATGAGAATTGAGTGGATGGGTGAAGGTATAAACGAAGTGGGATATGATTGGAATACTAAACGCCCTATAATAAAGGTTAGTAAAAAGTATTTTCGACCTGCTGAAGTTGAATCTTTACTTGGTGATGCCACGAAGGCAAAAGAAAAACTTGGTTGGGAACCTGAAATTTCGTTTAAAGAACTAATTGAGGACATGGTGCTTTATGGACAATAAGTCTAAAATTTTTGTAGCAGGACACAACGGTCTGGTTGGTTCTGCTATTGTTCGTAAACTTCGTCAACTGGGACATAAGAATCTGGTCATGATTCCTAGTAAGGAATGTGATCTTAGAGAAAAAGATCAAGTAGAGAATTTGTTCTCTATCCATCAACCTGATTTTGTTTTTCTTGCTGCGGCTAAGGTTGGTGGAATTATTGGTAATCAAAACCATAAGGCAGAGTTCATCTATGACAATCTGATGATTCAGAATAATGTTATAGATGCTGCTTACTATACTGGTGCCAAGAAACTTCTTTTTCTTGGTTCATCGTGTATTTACCCTAAGCATACGAATATTCCCATCAAAGAAGACCAATTGCTGACCGGTACTCTAGAACCAACGAATGATGCTTATGCCATTGCCAAGATTGCTGGTATCAAGATGTGTCAGTCATATCATGAGCAGTATGGGTTCAACGCTATCTCTGTGATGCCTTGTAATCTGTATGGTGTGAAGGATAATTTTCATCCAGAAAACTCTCATGTTATTCCTGGTCTTATTCGCAAATTCCATGAGGCAAAAGAAACCAATCAACCTACTGTAACTTGCTGGGGTGATGGTTCTCCGATGCGTGAGTTCTTATATGTGGATGATCTTGCTGATGCTTGTGTTCATCTGATGAATGAATATAATGATCCACAAAACATCATTAATGTGGGTACAGGAACTGATATAACTATTAAGAACCTTGCAGAAACCGTCGCAGATGTGGTCGGTTACACAGGTGCTATAATGTGGGACACCAGTAAACCTAACGGAACGTTGCGTAAGGTTATGGATGTTTCTAGAATTAAGCAGACTGGATGGTATCCACAGATTGGTATTGAAGAAGGTCTTCAGCGAACCTACAATTATTTTTTAAATCATGATTGGATTTAACAATCTGGGAAGATTGGGACGTATTGGTAATCAAATGTTTCAATATGCAGCACTCCGTGGTGTTGCTGCTAACACGGGTGTGGAATATTGTTTTCCCTTTTATCAGGATGCGGTTGATGATGGTCTAGGAAATCCTAATAGAACAGAACTGTTTGATTGTTTCACTATGGAGACAACATCAGTTCTGAATATTCAAAGTATTGATGTTGGAAGACCTACTGCGTTTGAAGGTAACTTTCATTATAATGAAGAGTTACATAAGAGATGTCCTGATTGGACAAACATTTGGGGATTCTTTCAAAGTGAAAAGTATTTCAAGAATGTAGAGCAAGAAATTCGTCACAACTTTACATTCAAAGATGAAATTCGTGAACCTTGTGAGGAGATGATTGATGGTCTTGGTGTTGATCAAGTCATTGGACTTCATATTCGTAGAAAGGATTATCTTACAAATTCAAACCACTGTGCCCTTGATATGTCTTATTACAAGAAGGCACTTAAGCAATTTGAATATGACGTTCCTGTTATTGTATTCTCTGATGACTCTTCCTGGTGTCACGAGCAAGACCTTTTTCAGGATGATCGGTTTATGATTTCCGAAAATGATAGTGGATATATTGATCAGTGTCTGATGAGTATGTGTTCTGACTTTATTATTGCTAACTCTTCATTCTCTTGGTGGGCAGCTTGGTTAGGTAATCGCGGAAAGGTGATTGCTCCTAAGAAGTGGTTTCCTGATGATAAACATAATTTGAAAGACTTATATTGCAAAGGTTGGAAGGTAATCTGATGGAAGAAGTAACAGTATTGAATAGTATTGGTGGTTGTGCCTCTAGTCAACTATTCAAAATCATTAACGGTCTTGGGATTGAAAGTAACCGAGATCATTTTCACCAAGGTATTAACTTTGGACGATGTAAGCACACTCTGTATCCACCAGTTTATGATGAGATTGAGAAAGCAATCTTTGTGATGGGTGACCCCGTTCAATCTATTATCTCTATCTTTCGTAGGGATATGCCAGTCACTCATATTGAGAATAAAGGTCTTCCTCTACATCCTACGCGGACTGATAATGTAGAAATTCATCCACAGACAAAAGAAATCTATCGGGTTCATCCTCAGTTTGTAAAAAAATATTCTTTAGAAGAATATGTAAGAGGTGGTCAAGACTGGTTCATGACATATGAACATATATACAACTGGACACAAAGACAGATCAAATACCCAGTTCTCTGTGTCAAGTCAGATGTTCAGTGGAAATATGGGAAAGAAATATTCGTTGACTTCTTAGGTCAAAAGAAAGTTCCTGAGCAATATGTTCAGAGAGATAGAAACTCTACGATTGACCTCATCCCAGATGATATGAAGGATGAATTTACTTCTATTCTAAAGGATGCTACTGAACTGTATAACTCACTTCCTGAATTTCATATCAAATGACTATTACTAATACTCTGTTTAATCTTGGTGATTTAGATCACTCATTAAATGTAATGGCAGCGAGGGAATATCCTCAAAACTTTCCTCATCAAGACTTGTGGACTAAGACTGATGCCATCATCAAATGGATTAGTGTTCTGGAGAGGTTCCAAGAACTGTATCCAGATAATGGTGTAAAGGTGGTAGACCTTGGATGTGCTAGAGGATGTGTTCCTCATATTATTGACTCTTGGGGTAATGATGTGACTGGTGTAGACACCCCTGTGTGTGGTGGTCGTCTTGACCATGACTGTGAAGGAAGTAATGTCAATATGGTTAACTCAAATGCCTTTGACTGGTTCCCTACGGTAGAAGATGGGAGTATTGATGTTTTCATTGATCTCTGTGCATATGCTCACTTCTGCGGACCTAGTGGTGTATGTCCAGATGGTGAGCAGCAGTTTACTAAAATCTTTAGAGAGATTAACCGTTGCCTGAAACCGGGTGGTCATGTTATTATATCCTCGGATGTTAATATGAATACTGATGTTGGTGAGTTTATGAAACCATCTTCCATCATCGCTTTGGCAAAAGAGCAAGGTCTTTCCCTTGTAGGTCGTTGGACAAATCGTAAAAAGAACTTGTTCAGTGTTCCAAACTTCTCTTACTTGAATGTCTGTCGTTTGACTTTTGTAAAAAATGCCTAAACTTGCAGTTGCCTTTATTGGCACTAACAAGTATCTTGACTTTCTTCCCAGTTGGTATGAGTCTTGTGAAAAATACCTTGCCCCTGGATGTGAGAAAAGATACTTGGTTTTTACTGATGGTGAGTTGGAAGGTATTCCTGACAACATCACTCCATATTATCAGGAGCATCTTCCCTGGCCATACATCACCCTCTATAGGTTTGGCACCTTACTAAAAGCATCTGAAGAGATTCAGGAGTATGATTACTTCTTGTTTCTTGATGCTGATATGATTCTGGTTGATGAAGTAAAACCTGAAGACATCTTTACGGACAAGTTTTTCATAGGTGTTCATCATCCTTGCCATTTCTTGGGTATGAACCCTCACACACAGTATCCAGGTGCTTTTGAGACGAACCCAGAGTCGCGTGCTGCTATCACAGAGGATGATGACATTTCAACCTATTGGCAGGGTTGTCTGTGGGGTGGTAAGGTTCCTGAAGTCATCGGTATGATGGCAGAACTTGACCGTCGCACCAAAGATGATGAGACGAGGGACACTATTGCTGTATGGCATGATGAGAGTCAGATGAACAAGTTCTTTATTGAAAACAAGGACGACGTTCATACTCTTGGTCCTCAGTTTGCTTTTCCAGAGTGTTTCAAAACATTCTGTAAATTTGACCCAGTAATTGTTCATAGAGCAAAAGATAATTCAGCATATCAAGTATGACTAACTTGAAGAGTGGACTATCCGGTTGTAAGATAGAACTACTCAACGATGACGTACTAAGAAAGTATTCTTCTGGTGAAGAGTATGATGAGAGACTGAGACTGCAGATCAAAAAGCAATCTCTGTTCTCTCATTTTGTGCTGAAAAATATTGATATACCTAGAGTCATTCATGTCAACGAAGACCCTCTGTCTTTTGATATGGAATATGTCTCTGGGTTTTCTTTTGATGAATACTTTCCACACACTAGTGTGAAAGACATTGACAATATTGTAGAGTCTCTATATGGGTATTTTGATTTCCTTATCAAAACCTCAAGAGTATATCATCAAGATACATCAAAAGTATTGATGTTGAAAAAACTCTATAGTATTGATGTGCAAAGAAAAGACTTTATGATATTTCTTGTGAGTAAAGTATCAAATTTACACATACCTCATAGTTTCTGTCATGGTGATTTAACCTTTGCTAATATTATTTTTCATCCAAATAGACTATATTTTATAGACTTTCTTGATTCTTTTGTTGATAGTTATCTTGTTGATTTTGCTAAACTAAAACAAGACTTATATTATAACTGGAGTCTCAAGGTACAAGGTGTCAATAATCTGCGTATCTACCAAACGTATAACTACATTTGGAACAAACTTCAGGAGAGATACTCCTCACATCTCAACACTATTGAGTTCAAACTACTTGATGTGTTGAATCTTTTACGGATAGGTCCTTACTTGACTGATGATAGGCACCGTATTATACTGAATACACTAGTGGAGAAAACTGATTTATATGAAGACCTTAGTCGTTCCTATGGGTGGAAAGTCTAGCCGCTTTCCAAACATGAGACCTAAATGGATGTTGACGCATCCAAAGAAAAATAAATTTATGGTCACGGAAGCGATCTCAGGTATTAACCTGGACTTCTTTGACCGTGTTTCTTTTGTTGTATTGAAAGAGCACGAAGACCAGTATCAGTTTACTAAAGGTCTTATCAGAGAGTTAGAAGAGATTGGTATCAGTGATAAATCTACTATCACATATTTGTCTGAACAGACATCATCCCAATCTGAAACTGTTTATAAAGTTGTTAAGGATGTAGGGATTGAGGGATTCATCTTTATTAAAGACTCTGATAATTACTATGAATGTGAGATTACCGAATCCATCAATCAGGTTGCATACTTTGATTTGAATATTGAAGATAACATCAACGCTAGAAATAAGAGTTATATTCAACTTGATGTCAACGGTATTCTTACTAATATTGTAGAGAAGAACGTTGTGAGTTCTACATTTTCTTGTGGTGGATACGGATTCGCTGATGCTCAAGACTTCTGTAGTTCATATGAAAAATTACAAGGTATGGAAGGTGAGTGTTATGTAAGTAATGTAATCTATGATATGATGCTATCAGGTTCCAAATTTAGTGGAACTGAAGTGAGTCGCTATCTGGACTGGGGAACAATACAAGCTTGGAAAGAATATAAGAAAGACTTCAGGACTTTGTTTCTTGATATTGATGGCACTATAATTACAAATTCATCTATTCAGTTCCCGCCTTATGTTGGTGAAGGAAACCCGATTGAAAGTAATATAAAGTATCTTCAAGACATTTACGCTGAAGGTAAAACTTATATTGTATTGACTACAAGTCGTCCAGATCATCTACGTGATATCACTTTGGAAGAAATGTCTAGACATAGTATTCCTTATGATCAACTGGTTATGGGACTGCCACACTGTAAGCGAGTAGTGGTTAATGATTTTGCCAGAAGCAATTCCTTCCCTTCTTGCGAGGCAATAAATATTCCAAGAAATAATGAAAACTTGAGTGAATTTTTAGGATGAGAATTGCTTTATGTTTCTCTGGACAACCTAGGTTTGTCAACGAAGTCTCTCAATTAACCAAGGCGAATGTTATTGGAGACTACGACGTAGATGTCTTTGCACATCTATGGTTTGATGAAGACCTTCAAACAAAACCATATAAGTATGGTGGAGATGGTGGTTGGAAGGACCAGCGCATCGGTCCTAATGCCATAGATATATTCAAACAAACTTACGAACCAAAAAAACTTTTAGTTGAAAAGAGTAAAAAGTTTTTCAACTCAGAGTTGTCAAGTAATTACATGCCTAGTCTTGACAGATATAAGGGTGGTAAACCAGATTATGAAAAAGAACCAAACTTTGAGATTCGTGATGTAAACAACATCATCTCATATCATTATTCTTTGATGAGAGCATCTTTGTTGAAGAAAGAGTATGAGTATGAAAATGATTTCCGATATGATTATGTAATTCGTATGAGGACTGATGCCCAAGTTTATAATGGAATACAGTATGAGTTATTTCCAAAAGATGTTGTATTTTACTCAGGGACTCAAAATCAACCAGATGGAATGATCAACGATTGGTTTAACTTTGGTGGTAGCAAAGTTATGGACCCTTTCATGTCTGCGTTTCCTATGCTAGACTATTGTATTGATGCGTGTATGGAACAGACAGGTGGTGCCTGGTGTTGCGAACTCATCCATAAAAAGATTATTGATTTCTTCAATATTAAATCTTATCCACTGCCTATTAATATTACATTACCTAGATTCTGATGAAAATTGCACTTTGTTTTTCTGGTCAACCCAGATATATTGACAAATCTTTTGAACAATATCAAAAAGGTATTTTTGAAAAGAATGAAGTAGATGTATTTGCTCACATGTGGTGGGACGAATCCTACAAGGGTAAAACTTTTGTATGGGAAAGTGATGATACCTATCCTGTAGAGTATGATCCTATGGAGGAGTTTGTCAGCAAGTTTCGTCCCAAAGAAATTATTATTGAACCACATAAACCAAAAGAGTACTTTGGATATGAAGACTTTCCTACCAAGTGTGCTTTTGACCCAAGTCTAGATGCTGATATTGTTCGTAGTATCATCACACGGCAACGTAGTCAGTGGTATTCAATTAATCAGTCTATGTCTTTTGAGGCTCTGAAGGACTATGATTTGATTATCCGTGCTCGCACAGACCTTGAGTTTGCCGAACCTCTTGACTTCTCCGAGTTTGATACTGATAAAATCTATATGATGGATGGTTCTATTCAGTGTGGAGTAGGAAGAGAATACCAGGACTGGTTCTGGTTTGGTCCATTAGAGCATATGAAAACGGTGAATGAAACTTATGGTAAGATTATTACCTACTATCAAGATGGTCTACGCCATATGCATGAGTTGATTGAGCAGTGTATTTGTGATGCTGAGGTTCCTGGTGAAATCTCTGACCTTGGCGTCACTATGATGAAAAGAGGAAGTATTGATATTAAAGAACAGCGTAGATTGATTAAAGAAAACTCTAAAGAACTGCAGGTGGATTTGAAATGAAGGTAGTCATCTGGGGTTATCCCCTCTATTCACACACCCACTCTTACATCCACGCTGCTTTTTATAAAGCTTTCAAGCATCTTGGATATGATACTTACTGGTTCCACGATGAAGAGTATCCAGAAGACTTTGATTGGAATGACTGCTTGTTCTGGACTGAGGGATTTGCTGATAAAAATATTCCGATCAACGAAACTAGCACATACTTTGTTCACGTCTGTCCAAATCCTGATAAGTATCTGGGTAAAGTAAAACGATTTGTTGATGTAAGGACAAATGACATCTGGCACAAGGACCATGTTTATGCCTTCACCCTTGATAAAGAAAAGGTAAAAAAGGTTGGTCCATGCACTTACTATCAACCCAAAACCACCCGTAGAGTTCAGGTGTTGAATGATCATCATCAATACTGGACTGATGACTATGACAAGTTCTATATCAGTTGGGCAGCAAATATCCTTCCTGAGGAGTTTGACTTTGAGGACATCAACCATTCAAGAGAAAACAAAATCTACTTCAGTGGTAATCTGTCAAATCATGGAGTATGTGAGAACTTCAGTACGTTCAAACCTTTCCTGGTAGAGTGTCAGAAAAATGGTATTGAGTTCGTTCATAATGATCCCTGGCAGAATCCTTTGACTGAAGAGCAAGTCAAGGAAAGAACTATGAAGTCCATCTTAGGTGTGGATATCCGTGGTCCTGAACATATCAAGAATGGATATATACCTTGCCGAACCTTCAAGTCTATCAGTTGGGGACATCTGGGAACTACAAACTCTCCTGAGGTCTACAAAGAGTTTGAAGGTCACTGCCTCTATCAAGAAGATACGGCACAACTTTTCTATGATGCTATGGAAAAGAGAACTGATTACAAGTTCATCAAGGATGCTATGAAGTATGTTCAGGAGAATCATACTTTTGTCAATCGTGTTCAATCAATTATGAGTCTGTTATGAATGATGTAACTATTGTATCTGCCCTATTTAATATTCATAGAGAGGGTATGGATGGTAGGAAGTGGGAAGAGTATCTGCGGTGGTTTGACATCTTTCTGAAACTGAAATGTCCGATGATTCTGTTCGTCTCCAAGGATGTTCAAGACTTTATTGAAGAGAGGAGACTGGCAGTTCCCACTACGGTTATCACTCAAGAGATTGAAGAGATTCCATATTACTATCTTAAGGATAATCTGGATAAGATTATTGAGTCTGACGACTACAAAGAGATGATTGCTGATCCTAGTCGTATTGAGTGTCAGCACTCCATGTATTCCATCATTCAGTATTCTAAGTTTGAATGGTTGAAGCAAGCAGCAAACGAGAACCCATATAACAGCAAGCATTTCTTCTGGATGGATGCAGGATCTTCACGATTCTTTGAGGGATATGATACTGCACTTGACTATCCTAGTCCTAATGCTGTAGAGTCTTTAAATGAGATGGAGGACAGCTTCCTGATACAAATGAACATGGAGTTCTACAAAGATCTTGCTGAAGCAGATGAGATCCCAGAAGAGTATCTTCTAGACAATCGTTCTTTCATCTTGGGATCTATGTTTGGTGGAGGACCCGAATCTATAAAAAAAGTTTCTACACATATAAAGGAACTATTAGAAAATCTTATGATAAAGAAAGGGTTTGTTAATAATGAACAGATTGCTTTTGGTTATCTGGTTAAGAAGTATCCTGACGATTTTGCTGT
>VMHT01035397.1_pt1 | contig 14076 bp, 8 predicted proteins | sample 4693611 | NCBI WGS metagenome assembly VMHT01 (sample SAMN12280063, study PRJNA550983) | marine metagenome | isolation source: seawater sampled from same location over 5 years 0.02-0.2 micron viral filtrate | place: USA: collected off the coast of southern California halfway between the port... ... | reverse complement strand
TCCTTTACTTGAGAATATTTTTAATCTCATGAAATAGCTTTTCGTTTCAGGATCGCTGAAAAAAGAAGAGTCCATAATGAAAATATCCATATCGTTTAAAGATGTCGAAACTTTGGCAACGATGCCATAAGCATCGGGACATTTGATTCTTAATATATATGATGTATTTTTCATAATCTTCGCAGCCGCATAATATAAAGCAAAAATAATACAAATAAAGACTAAATCTAATTAGAATAATAATTACAAAAAAAAGGAGTTTTATATGAATCTTGAATATGGTCCAGAATACGAAGATTTTAGAGCCGAAGTCATAGATTTTTGCAAGGAGTACGAGGGTATCTCTTTTGAAAATACATCAAGTAAAAGTATCTCTAGATCCGAATGGCAGAAGATACTTATTGAGAAAGGCTTCATAGCAAGAGCCATTCCGAAAGAGTATGGTGGCTTTGGAGGCGAAACAGACATCATCAAAAGCAGAATCATTGCTACAGAACTTTCTAAGGCAAAAATTCCTGGAGGTATGGGCGGTCAAGGGATCGATATGCTAGTACCTACCCTGTTGGAATGGGGAACCGAGGAACAAAAGCATCAGTACATTCAACCTACTTTGCACGGAGAAATGATTTGGTGTCAGGGATATTCTGAACCTAATGCCGGTTCAGATTTGGCTAGCTTACAAACTAAAGGTGAGCTTAAGGACGGCAATTGGGTCATAAATGGACAAAAAATTTGGACAAGTACAGCGCAATACTCTCAAATGATGTTTTGCTTAGTTAGAACTGAACCACAAGCTCCAAAACACTCTGGCATTAGCTTTATATTAATTCCCATGGATACTCCAGGTATTGAGATTAGACCGTTAGTAGATATGACTCTAAATGCTGGATTTAATGAGGTTTTCTTTACTGATGTTACGGTTCCTGAGGGAAATATTGTGGGCAAAAGAGGAGATGGCTGGTCGGTAGCTAATTCTGTTCTAGGACATGAGAGAGGATCTTTAGCAGATCCTAATGCAACAATGAATAGACTCAATACCCTTATCAATATGATGAAAGAAGAGACTATCGATGGAAGAAGGTTGATAGATATTCCATCGTATAGAGATCGTCTTATGCAAGTTCAGGGTAAAGTTATGGCTAATCAAGCTCACTCCTTGAGGTTGCTCTCTTCAAAAATTAATCCTGGTCAAAATGTCAAATTAGGTGGCATGATTCAAAAACTAGTTGGCACAGAACTTAGACATGAAATGGAGGCTTTGGCGATTGATGTACTGGGTGAAATAGGAACCTTATATGAAGAGACACCAAGATTAAAAGAAAACGGATCATTTCAATTTCATTACATGTATTTCCTTGGGCTGATAATCGGGGGAGGTACTAATCAAATACAGAAAAATATAATTTCTGAAAGAGGTCTTGGAATGCCTAAAGAACCTAAAGTACAAGAGGCTTCATAATGTATTTCGGACTATCTGAAGAGCAAAATCAGTTTCAAGACTACATTAAAAAATTTTTATCAGATAACGTATCTGTAGATGAGATCCGAAAAATAGCCAACGGAGATGATCAAAAACTTCATGAAGATATTAAATCTGGCTTGATGAATCTTGGATTAAGTGGATTATTAATTCCTGAAAATTATGGTGGCTTAGGCGGAGATTTATTATCTGCAGTGTCCATCGCTCAAGGATTGGGGACCGGAGTAGGTCCAATATCCTTTACTGGATCTTATGTTATGGCTCCTATTGCATTAAGTCTTGGTGGTAATGATGATCAAAAAGATAAATATCTACCAAAAATTGCATCAAATGAAGTTAAGTTTGGCGTTGGTCTGAGTGAGTACGTTGCTGCAAGGGAAGATTCAGGCATTGAACTTAATAAAGGTAAAGCATCAGGTAAAGCCCTTTTTGTGATAGATGGAGACGATGCAAATTTCTTTATTTTATCGGATAAGGGTGGAACCATGTTTATAGTTGATAAGAATGATAAAGGTCTTGAAATCATTAAGCTAACTACAGTGGATAAAACTAGATTATATTTAGAGCTTAATCTTAAAAATGTTAAAGCTGAGGTGCTGCAAAAGACAGAAAATAATCCTTTTGTTATCCAGAAGGTTGTAGACGCGGGAAGAATTATTCTCTCAGCAGACTCACTAGGTGCCTCCGAAACAATGATTGAGAAAGCAGTTTCCTATGCAAAAGAAAGAAAACAATTCAATCGTGTAATAGGATCATTTCAAGCCGTAAAACACATGTGTGCTGAGATGGCTGCTGATTTAGAGCCTTGTTACGCAATGCTATGGCAAGCTGCTCATTCTTTTGATCATGATCCTGACGAGGCTCGCCTACAAGCTTGCCAGGCAAAATCACATATTGCTGAGGTGGCAAAAATGGTTTCTAAAAAAGCAACAGAAGTCCATGGAGGTATGGGGTTTACAGATCTCTTAGGGCTGCATTATTGGTTTAAAAGAATCGGATTGAACAGACAAATTCTTGGTGGTCCAGAACTAGTAAGAGAGGAAGCTGCAGAATTACAAGGTTTTAATCAGTAACATCAAATTGAATAAGCCTTTTTAGCGCAGTCGTAAAACATGCTGTTTTTTTCATCTTCGCTAAAACTTTCTGAGATTTTCTTAAAAAAATTCCATAAGACATGATAGGAAATAGATTGCTTATCAACTGGAAAATTACTCTCAAACATACATCTAGATGGCTCAAAAGATTCTATACATTCTAGGTAATAACGTTTTTGCTTTTCTAACATTTGGTCTGAAGTTGCTGGCATTTCTTGCTCATGAAATTTAAAGCCATTTACTGGCATGGCAAGTCCACCTAGCTTAGCTAGAACATTTGGTCTTTTAGACAGCTCTTTTATATCATTTTGCCAAACTCTAAAAATATCATCTTCCTTGCCCTCATAAGGTCCTATTCCTATCGGCCCGCTAAAATGATTGAGAATGATTGTGAGGTTCTCATTTCTATCAGCAATTTCTACAACCTGATTAATCTGATGATGATATTGCCACGCCTCAAAAACTAGATCTTTTTCTCCAAGAATCTTAAGAGATTGATTAAAAATATCACTTAAATACATATCTTTTGGTGGGCTGTGATGAGAATTTCTCATGTCTTCATGTAAATCCCAGCCTCCTGCATGACGAATTCCTTTGAATAATGATTCTCCATATTGAAAATGTAAATCTAAAACTTCATTAATATCCTCTCCTAAAGTCATGTCAGCATGAGAAACTATTCCTGATATTTGTGATTTGGATGGTTCTTTTCTTGCCTCATCAGCAATTTTTTTGACAAATATTGTTTCTCCAATAGGTTTTAAATGCTCAGGTCCAGAGGTAAGAAATTCTTGAGTGCACTCTATGAATACAGTGTGCTTTATATTGTGTCCCGATGAAGTATCATCCCAAAGATCTTCCAATAAATATTTAGATTCTCCAGGCCATAAATGATGATGAGGGTCTATTATTGGCCTTTCAGCATCAATGATCTCTTCCGTATGTTGATTCAGCCATTCTAAATGGCGATCAAGCGGATTACTCATTAACCGCCCAAAAACTCTTGTCTCTTTTCGTGGAGAATAGGCTCTGTGTAACCACTAGGTTGGACCCTTCCTTTAATAACAAGGTCGCATGCAGCTTTGAATGCTACGCCATCGAAACTAGGCGCCATGTTTACATATTCTGGATCACCAGCATTTTGCTCATCAACAACCAGGGCCATTTTTTTCATGGTCTCTATAACTTGTTCTTCTGAACAAAGTCCGTGATGAAGCCAATTTGCCATGTGTTGACTGGATATTCTGCAAGTTGCCCTATCCTCCATTAAGCCTATGTTGTTTATATCAGGAACTTTTGAGCATCCAATTCCTTGATCGATCCATCTGACAACATAGCCCAATATTCCTTGAGCATTATTGTCTAATTCTGCCTGTATTTCCTCGGCTGAAAGTGACTCTGCATCCTCCAATAAAGGAATTTTTAAAATATCATCAAGGCTTGCTCTCTCCCTTTTTAGTAAATCCGATTGTTCAGAAGAGACACTTATTTGGTGATAATGCATTGCGTGCAAAGTTGCTGCGGTAGGTGAAGGCACCCAAGCACAATTTGCTCCTGCTTTTGGATGCATAGTCTTGGTATTAAACATATCTAACATCATATCGGGCATAGGCCACATACCTTTTCCAATTTGAGCTTTTCCCTTGAAACCTGAAGATAAACCATTGTCTACATTCCAATCCTCGTAAGATAAGATCCAAGGTTGCTGTTTCATTTCAGCCTTTCTTATCATTGGCCCAGCTTCCATACTTGTGTGAATCTCGTCACCGGTTCTATCTAAAAATCCAGTGTTGATGAAAATAACTCTTTCTCTTGCAACTCTGATACATTCTTTTAAATTTACCGTTGTCCTTCTCTCTTCATCCATTATCCCTATCTTCACGGTATTTTTTTCTAAACCAAGAGCGCTTTCAACATCAGAAAATAGATCGCAAGTAAACTGAACCTCCTCAGGGCCGTGCATCTTAGGTTTTACGATATATATACTGCCTGTTTTAGAATTCTGGACAGATCCCGATTGATCTAAATCATGCTTACCTATGGCGATTGTAAACAATGCATCTATTATTCCTTCGGGTATTTCTTTACCATCAAGTAAAACCGCTGGATTAGTCATCAAATGACCAACGTTTCTAACAAGCATTAGACTTCTAGCTGCAATCGTCATCGGTTTTCCAACTGGAGATAAAAAGGATAAATCTTCATTTAGACTTCTTGTAAGAGTTGACCCGCCCTTTTCGAAAGTTTCTGCAAGGGTTCCTTTCATTAGACCAAGCCAATTTTTATAAACATCAGTTTTATCTTCGCCATTCACAGCAGCAACAGAATCTTCTAGATCCTGAATAGTGGTTACAGCAGATTCTAAAAAAACGTCTTTAATCCCTGCAGGATCTGTGGAACCAACTGAGTCATTTCTATCAATTTTGATTTCTACATGTAAATCATTATTTTTCAATAATATGCTTTCAGGATTTGATTCATCGCCTTTAAAACCAACAAATGCTGAGTCATTTTTTAGAGAGGTCTTTGATTGATCTGATAAAGAAATTTCCAAGTGTCCATTTGATATTTGAAAAGAAACAACATCTTGATATTTACCTTCAGTCAAAGGAAGGTAATCGTTTAAAAAGTTTTTTGAAAAATCGATTACTTTGTCGCCTCTTACGGGATTGTAAGCACCTCCTCTATCAGCCCCATCATCTTCAGATATCATGTCCGTTCCATAAAGAGCATCATATAAACTGCCCCACCTGGCATTAGCGGCATTTAAGGAGAATCGAGCGTTCATGACGGGGACTACTAATTGAGGGCCGGCGATTTGAGCTATTTCTGCATCTACATTTGCGGTAGAAATTTCAAAGTCAGCGCCTTCTTCAACTAAATATCCTATATCTTTTAAAAAAGATTTATATAAATCGAAATCAAAGTCCTTATTAGATAAATGCCATTCATCAATTTTTATTTGCAACTCTTCCCTTTTCTTTAATAGATCTTCATTAATAGGAATATATTTTTCTGCAATTTTTTGAAAATTTTGCCAGAATTCTGCAGTATCAAGGTTGAGATCGGGAGCAATCTCTTGCTCTAATAAAGCATGCAATGATGTGCTGATACTTAATTTTCCTTCGTTAACTCTTTCAGTCATATGCTCCTCTTTTTTAAATAGAAAAATTTCAGATTGTATTTTTTTACAATAAAATATGCTTGTATGAACTTGATTGAATTTACACAAAAATTATTACGAATACAATCTATTACTCCCAGAGATATGGGATGTTTTGATTTAATTGAACCAGAGTTAAAAGAGTTGGGCTTCTCAACTAAAAGAATTAATTACCTGAACGTAGAAAACCTTTATGCTGAAATTGGTTCTGGAGAGAATTTTTGCTTTCTTGGTCATACCGATGTAGTACCTACTGGGCCAGTTGAATCATGGTCTTGCGACCCATTTGCGGCAGAAATCAAGGAAAATGTTATTACAGCAAGAGGTGCTGCGGATATGAAAAGCAGTATCTCTGCTTTTTTATTTGCCTTAAAAGACATTGATCTTGGTAAAAATAGAAAAAAAATATCCATATTACTTACTTCCAACGAAGAAGGAGATGCTAAGGATGGAACCATTGAAAAAGTCTTAGATGAGTTAAAACAGAATAACAATGCAATCAATTACTGTTTAGCTGGGGAGCCTTCTTCAAAGAATGAACTTGGAGATACGGTGAGAATTGGCAGAAGAGGATCTTTATCTGGATCATTAACAATTATTGGTAAACAAGGTCACGTGGCCTACCCTAGCGATGTTATAAACCCTATTATGCTCTCTGGTGCAATGATAAAAGAGCTTTCAGAAAAACAGTGGGATCAAGGAAATGAAAATTTTCCTCCAACATCTTTCCAGATATCAAATATTAATGCAGGAACTGGAGCAAAAAATGTTGTTCCGGGAGATTTGAAGATTGAATTCAATTTTAGATTTTCTCCTGAAATAACAGAAGATGAAATTAAAGCTGAGGTAGTTAAAGTTATTGAAGAAAATATTAAAAACTATGAGTTAGATTGGGAGCTTAATGCAAAACCTTTTTATACAGACAAACCTTTTTTAAGAAATATTGTTACAAAATCTATTAAAAGGATTACTGGTATTGACACTATTGAAGATACCGGCGGAGGTACATCCGATGGAAGATTCATGCACCCTCATGGAGCTGAAGTAGTTGAGCTAGGACCCATTAATGCCTCAATACATAAAATTGATGAGCACATAAAAATTGATCATCTTGAAATTCTCAAAAACATATACCAAGATATTTTAATTAGCTACATAGAGAGTTAATTTTTCTTATTCTCTTAAGGTATATATATCTAATTTATAGATTAAATATTTTATCTATAACTTAAAGATATATATTATGAGTGTATGAAAAACGCACCTTTCGAAAAAACTATTGGATTAACTGATCAGGACAGTACGCATAAATATCCCCACGGATTAAGTGACAGATCGGCTTATCTGATTACTAGAGGTTTAAGAATTGCTGCAGACCTTTTCTTTAGAAAAAGATACGGACATAGGGCTGTTGTTTTAGAGACTGTAGCTGCTGTTCCAGGAATGGTCGCTGGAATGCTTCATCACTTCAAAAGTCTACGTAACATGACTGATGATGATGGAATTATTAAAGAACTGCTAGATGAAGCTGAAAACGAGAGAATGCACCTTATGACTTTCATAGAAATTTCAAAACCTACATTATTTGAAAGGCTTCTTGTTTTGGGTGCTCAGATTATTTTCGGAACCTTTTATTTTTTCTTATACGTTTTCTTCAGAGGAACAGCTCATCGAATGATAGGATATTTTGAGGAAGAAGCAGTTACTTCATATACAGAATTTCTCGATGAAATAGACAAAGGAACTATTGAAAATGTGGTAGCTCCAAAAATTGCAATCGATTACTGGAATCTTGGAAACAAAGCAACTTTAAGAGACGTTGTCGTAGCCGTCAGAAACGATGAAGCTGGTCATCGTGATAAGAACCACGAAATAGCTAATAATTTATTGTAATGGAGCGAGTAACGGGGTTCGAACCCGTGGCCTCGACCTTGGCAAGGTCGCGCTCTACCAGCTGAGCTATACTCGCAATAGATAATTCAATTTACCTATTAAATATTACCTTTTCAAGCTATCTAAAAGTATATTTAAATCTTAATCCAATGTTCTGTGGGCGAATGGTGTGCATTCTAGGTGTTTCGTCCATCTCGTTGTAATAAAGTTCAGCTCTTTCATCGTCAAGATTTCTCGCAAATAACTCTATTGCCCAATCTTCAAAATCTACTCCGATCGAAAAATTTAGTATGTTATAGGCCTCTTGTTTATACCTTCTAGAAAGCACCAGAGAACTATAAGATTCTGAAGCCGAAGTTGTGCTGAGCTGAAAATATATAGGAACAGAGTTAAATGTTTTATCGTATCTCAATCTTAAATTCCATTGGGTCTCAGGCGCCAAAGGCAGGCTTGAACCCAAAGGAGCTAATTCGATAATATCGGTTGTCCTCTTAGTCAATTCTGAATTATTAAAGGACATAGCGGTTGCTAATGTCCAATTATCGTCAATGTAATAAAGAATATCTGCTTCCAGACCTTGAATTTTTGCTTCGGCTGAATTGTCTATGAAAGTTAATGACGAAATATTTATAGGGTCTAATCTCGAAACTTGAATATTTTTCCAGTTTACTTGATAAAGGTTTGCATTAAATCTAAGAGATCCTTCTAAGAAAATAGATTTTACTCCAAACTCAATATTCTCAGTATTATCCGTTGAGTAAGTTAAAGGAACGTTTGGATAATTTGGATTCCTAGATGCCGCCCCTCCTCCTCTGTTGAAACCACCGGGCCTAAATCCATCAGTGGCTGTCAAGAAAAGAAGAACATCCTCTTGAGGAAAGTAACTTAAAGTAACCTTATATATAGAATCATTTTCCTCTAATTTATCTTTGGTATGTCCAAAAGAAGAATCAAAATCAATTCCATCGTCAGCATCAGCAGACCCGAAGGTTGGATTATTACTTGACCCATAGAAATCAATTGTTTGTTGATAGAACCTTCCTCCTAGCATCAGGTGAAATTTTTCTGGCAGGATCCTAAAGGTTAGTTCACCAAACAAAGCAGTTTGGCTTTGCTCCCTAGTTATATCGCTGAATTCGAGCACTCCGGGTAATCTTGCACTGGAATTAATTGATCTTGCTGTTGACATGGGCGAGTTAAGAGCAAACGAGGGGTTGTAGCCTGGATAATTAAAGTTTTCTTGATTTTCTGATTTTGAAGTATCAAAAAAGATACCGCCCGTGAACACGTACTTTTTCTGACCGTCTGTTGCAACTCTAATTTCATGAGTATTTCTTTGTGAGTCTACAACTCCTTGAAAAAAGATACTTGGATCATCACAAGAAGTATAAAGAGGATGGTTACAAGTATAGTAAGGAACATAAATTCCATTTTTCCCAGCAAAGCCTGAATAATCAGCATTTTGTCTTACTTCCCTATCTAAAATAGCTCCCGTGTAAAGAAACTGTGTTGAACCTATCTTTCCAGAAATAGTTGCAGCTATCTGAGAAAAACTATCATCCAAAGTATCTTCATTGAATCTTTGAACTTTAAGGTCACCCAAAGTTGGATCGAAATCATAAACACCGTCAGCAGAAATATCTTGTTGTAAAAATTGAACCAGGACTTCCCAAGTCTCTGCAAATTTACTTCTGGAGGCTAATCTAAATCCTCGGTAACTTGAATCATTAAAGTCGTCTTCGACTAGATCTGCATTGTTAATTTTTCTTTTTTCTGCGTTTTCCGGATAATAAGGATTTTCTGAAGATAAAATATTTTCTCCAAAGATATTATCGATATATCCTCCAAAATTAGTATTGTAGAAAACACCTCTAATGGACCATTCATCATCAATGACTGGAAAGTTTATATATGCTTCAACAGAGGAACTGTTATCTCCACCTTTTGTAGCAAAGTAAGAAGATTGAAAGCCTGCATCGAAAACATCGTAAACAGGTTTCTTCGTAATCAGTCTAACCGTACCTGCCTGCGCACTTGCTCCAAAAAGAGTACCCTGCGGTCCAGATAGAACCTCAATTCTCTCTAGATCAGCAGCATAAACATCTAAATTTCTGCCAACAGAAGTGATCGGTTGCTCATCAAGATAAAAAGCTACATTTGGTGTTGATCCTTGCGAACCAGAAACAAAGACAGAAATAGGATCAATAGCCATTCCTCTTATAAACATTGTAGATTGGCCCGGCCCTCTTCCAGCAGAAGTTACATTGGGAAGAAATAATGAAAAATCATCGAAATTTGAAATATTCAATCTATCTAAATCAGCATCCCTTAATGCTAAAACAGTGACAGATACATCCCTTGCTTCATCGGCCCTTTTTGTTGAAGAAACTATAATTTCATCAATGATATTGTCTTCGTTGATATCGTCATTTTCTAAAGCAAATACAGGAAAAACAACAAAGAGAGATAAAAAGTAAATTAATGATTTTTTCATTTTTTATAAGTATGTTTGAGCCGACATTCTGTCATATAATGAGTCATATTCTTAATCTTTCTGTGAAAAAATTTTTTAAATTCTTTTTGATTCTATTCGTAGTTGCATGTGGCGGAGGAGGCGGCGGCGGTAATTCTGTCGAGCCGCAAAGTAATAATCCAATTAGTCCGTATGCATCTTCGCAAGCTACTCAGGATACAGTTCAGAATCAATCTCAATACGTCTCTGGAAAAGTTGTAGATGATTATATTTCTGGGGCAACCGTTTTTATAGATACCAATGGCAATGAAACATTAGATGAAGGTGAGCCATCGACCATTTCTGATAATTTTGGTAATTATAGTCTTCCGTTTGCAGTTGGCAGATTAATAAGTATTGGCGGAATTGATATTGGAACTCAACAACCCGTGGATGGACTGTCTCTCTCTGCTCCTATGGAAGAATACACAGAGACCAAAATGATAACTCCTGTTACTTCTTTGCTATCGACAGAGGCTGAGGAAGCAGAAATAAAAGAAGCGCTTGGAATTCCCGAATACCTTGATTTAAATACAGCCGATCCAATAGTCGAAAGAGAAAGAGAAGGCGGTGACAATACTTTGTATGAAGTAGGAAACCAAATTACTGTGATGGCTTTATCGCTTCAAGAAGTAGTTGAAAATCAGTCCTCTAGCGAAGAAAGCACTTTAAACATAATCCAAAAACTAAGCGAAGAAATCAAAGAAAAAAAGAAAGAATCACCTACCGGACAAGTATCTTTAGAATCAACTGAGATTGTTGATAATCTTATTGACGATGTTCTAACTGAAGCAAACATAGACATAGAGGAAGATAAGTTATCAAACGTTGTAAATGCCGTAGCTAATTTAATTTCCACCATATCTGCCGATCAAGATGATGAAACAACTAAAGCGGTCTTATCGTTTGGGGTGACAACTTTTTTAAGCGATGTAGTTGAAATAGTTGAGGGAACTGCTTCGGATGAAAAGATTAATTCATATAAAGCAGATTCTATTATTGAGACTTTATCAGAAACATTAAGTATCGATACATCAAGATTAAAAATTAATGAAGCACCAATACTTTCTCAGGATCTGAGCTCTCAGATACCAGATTCAGGACTAGCTGTAGATTCAAGTAATGACATCAATTGGTCGGCCTCGAATAATGATGAACTTCAAGGTAGTGTTGAAATAGTGATTCAAGCTGCTGGCGATGAATTTACTGCTGAGGATATTGAAGATACAGGCTTGGCAAGCACTAATGAAAATGAAAATGTTAATGAAGTCATTGCGGAGTTAGTTGAAAATTCTCCCCCAGAACCTGAGCCATTGAGTCTGGCTGAACAAATGGTAGCCGATTATGAAGCTCAACAAGCTGAGATTGCTGCTTCAGATGCAGCTGCTCAGGCTGCTGCTGAAGCTGCGCCGCCAAAAGTAGCTAATGTTTTTTTTTGGTATTCCAAAGATAGCCAAGTTCACTTTGGTGATGGAGAAGCAGGTAAATCTGCTATGGATACCAGAGCAGCCTATATGATTGAGGTGATCAATGAGATGTACGTCAATCAAAGGATTAAACTTGAATGGAACATTGTGGGATCAGATTTTTGGGATGCTCCACTTTCAGAAGATTCTCTCAATCACGGTTATTTCCCATTATGGTATTCAAACGGTTGTACAAATTACGAAGAATATGTATTTGAAACAGATGAATGCAATGAAGCACTTAATCAGAGAAGGATAGCGAATAGCGCAGCAGAAGCAGATTGGCATATGGTTTTAATGACTAATTTAGAAAACAATAACCCTAAAGCTCCTGTTAGCGGTGTAGCTGGCAGCAAAAAGGATTGGGATAGCGATACTAATTTTCTTTCAACTTGGGAAAACATCAATGTACTTTCAGGTTTTAGTACGGGTAACACACCAGAAGAACAAGAAAACATGGTGCCAGGAAGCATGGCTCCAGAGATAGCTCCTATTTTGTGGTATGACTATATAGATACTTTCTGGCATGAAATCGGACATACAATGTGTGCTGCACATAATAGATCGGAAAATGGCAATACAAGTCCAAAAGGGTCATTGTGTGCTGGAGTAAACTTTGAAGATATAGGAAAAGATACTCTAATGAATGGTGGAGGTAGTATGAAAGTTCCTCCTGATCAAGTTATTACTCAATCACATAACTCTTCAACTGTCATGGAATCAAGTTCTTCAAGAACTTGTGTGCCCAACGATGCTCTGAACAGTGAGCCTATCGTTTGTCAAAAACCTCCAGTTGATGGAAATGGAGATGGAAATATATACGATAGTAATTTTGATGGCGGCGGAGAGATGGCAAGAGATTTATTTAACGAATGGTCTTATTACTACGCTAATCTTTGGGAACACAAAGAAGCTCAACTAGCTGGTGAAGTTGCCGGTAATAATCAGGTTGATATGGACAAATATGATTCATCTTCGACCTCTCCGACTGTAACGTCAAGAATGTTATTTCCTTTGATTGATGGTGGTGAATACACCTTTACTAACGGACAAAGAACAAAAAGAATGCTTGTTATTGAAGATGATCCAGTGACGATTGATAGTACTACATATCAAGAATTTAGATTTGTGGAAGATCTTGGCAAAGAATATTGCGGGTATATTTCATACGCCAAACATTGTTCTACTAGACAGGAGATTTGTGATAATTTTGATGATAACAGGCATCCTACTAAGCATAACTGCCCTGTGGGAGCTCTTGGTCATGGAGATGTTATTGAAGGCGAAGAACCACTCTGGGCTGGATTTTATGATCCTACTCAAACAGTGTTTAGATTTAGAATAAGTCCTGAAGGACACTATTTTCTCTCTGCTTATGACGATAATAAGGATTGGCCTGCTAGCGATGGATCTAATTTGAGACCAATTTATCAAGGAGGTCCAGCCTTAAGATATGATCTGGACTCTTCATTGGGATGTCCTTTTCTTAGCGCAAACTTCTCTCCTGGGCACTACCAAGAGTTTGATTGTGCTTTTAAAGGGTTCGAATATCGTGTAGATGCGTGGAATGGAGTTGCAGGAGGCTATCTAGCTGTTCATACATTTAAGGGCAAAGATCCAGATTCGTATGCTAAAGAATCCTTACCATATAACCTTCCTGCCTTTTCAGGCGTTGAAAAGAGATACCAGGCTATAAGTACTCCTCACGGTGACTACATCACATTTATGCTAGTTCAGCAGCAATACAGCAACGATTCTAAAGAAAGTGCATCTTATTTTAATAAGTTCTACCTTCATCCAGAGGTTGGTATTGCTCAATTTGAACATCACGGCGAAGTTTGGCAACTTGTCTCTGTAGATACAGATGGTGATGGAATGGATAATAACTTTGTGGGCGAGGACGATGATGATAACGATGGAGTATCAGATCAATTTGATAACGCTCCTTTAGATCCATTAGTACAGTAAATGATAAAAACTTTAATCCTTTTTTTATTAATTTCTTTAGGTATTTATTTTTACTTTAATGGAGATGAAGAAAAGATTGCTGTGAAAGAAATTTTTCCGGTTAACCTTGCTGATAAGTATAATTTTCAAACAAAAAAAATTAATGGAAAAGATATTTCGGTTTCTATAGCAGAGGATGATGCCTCATTTAATGGAGATGTTACAAAGTTTAGTAACAGAACTACTCCTATAATTCACGAAGTAAAAACTACTCAAATACCTGAAAATTATGATGTGCAAGATGCAAAATCTGAAGCATTTCTCTTGATGACTAACTTTAAATCAACAGTTGCAGATTTAATTGTTGGCGACAAAGTCTTGATAGATGTCCAAGATAATAAAACTTTAGAGCTTAATATCGGCAAGCTTGAAATGAAAATAGGTAATAAGGTAGTTAAGTCTTTTAGCACTGAAGATGTAGGTAATTCAACAATTGTTGCAGGAAATTTTTTAATCACCGG
>VMHT01084928.1_pt1 | contig 14078 bp, 8 predicted proteins | sample 4693611 | NCBI WGS metagenome assembly VMHT01 (sample SAMN12280063, study PRJNA550983) | marine metagenome | isolation source: seawater sampled from same location over 5 years 0.02-0.2 micron viral filtrate | place: USA: collected off the coast of southern California halfway between the port... ... | reverse complement strand
GTAAAGGAGAGGGAAAAAGAAGCAAAAGGGAGGGAAAAAGAGGTGAGAAAAGCACAGAAAAAAAGAGCGCCCGAACACAAATTAAGAAAAGCAACAAAAGACATTCCCATCCCAATCCAACCCGCCACAGAACAATTAAGAAAAGTGATGAGAGGTGTTATAAATCCCGACCAATTTAAAGCAGTCGCCCACAAATCCAAAGGAAGAGACATTCAAATGTCAGTCAATCGTATGCCTTTATCACGAAATACTCAATATTTAGCAGATATTCGCGCAGAAGTAGAACAAGAACAAGATGAAGCACTTAAAGGAACTCGTGATGAACGCAGAATCCAAGATTTAGAAGAAGTAGAAGCAGAATGGGGGCGATTAGATGCTGGCGACCTTGATGTCGGTGAAGAACCCGAAGGTGCACAACAGGGCGCCGAAGCAGGTGAGGAAGTCGGCGAAGGTGAAGAAGCACAAGTCTTATTGGGTGCAGATTTAATGGCGGATGCAGACACGGACGAGGAACCCGAATGGGACACGCCAGTCGGAAAGGAAACAGGGGAACTCCCAAAAACGGGGAGATATGGAACAAGAAAAGGCGAATTATGGAGAGAAGGAACTGAATACACTTGGGGAGAAGAAGACAAAGCACCTTATACAGAAGAAGAAGATGAAGCATTCGCAAGAGCATTAGACGAAGCAGAACCCAAACCATCTTTGAAAGGTCAAGTTAAAGTCCGCAGTGAAAGACAAGCAAAACCAAGACGCGACACAGACCCCCCACTTCGCAAAGAACATTTACCCGACGAAGAACCCGAACCATTCGGCAAGGAGTCATTCTTACCAACAGAGTCAGGAGCAGAATTATCAAAACCCGAAGGTGAAAGAGTCCCACCTATATCTTCGGGTGCCACACCCTTCGCCGAAGGAGAACAAAGACCCGAAGGAGTTGGATATGAACCTATGCTTGATTTTTCGGGAACACCTCATATGTCAGAATTAAAACCATTGGAGGTTGAGGGAGCAGTCCCTCCCAGCATAGATGTCGCGCCCGAGTATCAGCAGACATCGGAGGTTGGGTTTATTGGAGGATTAGGTAAAATTACCGAAATAACTAAAAAATCAACAGATTTTTATAAGACTAAAAAACAGAGTAAAAAAGACATTAAAGCAGGAAAACCACCCGAATTAGACCTTGGCAAACCAAAGGTCTTCGGCGCCCGCGAAGAAACCGATGAATACCTCCCATTCGCAAGGCAGGAATTAAAACCAACAGAAGAATACAAAAAACTCGCAGAAGGTCGGATAAGTGATGTAAGATTAGGAATGCCTATGAAAGATATTCAAAAAGGGTCTCGCTCACGAGGGACGAGGAGTCGTCGGTGGGGTTTAGATGACCCGACGCTTGAAAAAGGCGAACCTCTTGGATATTGGGGTGGATATAGAAAAGTGAAAGCACCTCTTACCAAGGAAGCAACCAAGAGAAGAGAAGCAGAAACAAAACACGAATTATATGTTAAAAAAGCAAGAGAAAAAGACCCCGAATATCGTGAAGGTCGCCATAAAGGGACAGCATTTAAGTATGGAGAAGGACACGCAGATTGGGAAAGGTCAAAACAACTGAAAAAAAGAGGAGAAGAGACACACCAAATCACAGGAACTCCTTGGACTTCCGCTTCGGGAGAACAAAAGGAACTCACCCTTCCCCTCGGGGAAAGTGGGAGGACTGGTAGAACTACTGCTCGCATATTAAAAACAGACAAAGAATATCAAAGGAAACTCGGTGAAACAGCAACCGAACCTAAATCTGCCGAAGAACTTGACCTTGAAAGATTCCCTATGGGTGCTTATGGAGAACCTGAAAGAACTATCCAACACAGAGAGGGTGGTTTAATTGAAGGGTATGAATATGAATGGCAAAAAGGTAAATACGGAAAAGAGAAAAAGGTATTGGTCGGCACGAAAAAGGCGGAAGAAGGAAGAGTCGTTAGAGAGGAAAAGGTCGGTGGCGCACCAAAACAACCAGTCTATAAGGGAGGACAAGCACCTCCGCGAAGAGGTATTCAAGATATAATGCATAACCTTCAAGCAACCGCTCAACGAGTCCCAAGTGCGATGACGATGACAAGTGGAAGCGAGGTTAAGTCATTCAAAGACACCCAGTTCATTCCGACGCGGACTCCTGCGGGAATCCAAGACCTTGGACTTCACCGAGACCCCAATTTCCCCCGATTCCCAGAAGCATATAAATGGAAAGACGAAGACCCTTTTGCAGGGATGAGTTTGGAGGAGTTTGAAGAGAAGTATGGGTAATTCGCAGAAATAATTTATTATATAAATCATAATATATAATGGAACTCCCAATGGATAAAAGGAAAAAGATAAAGCAACCCAAGGACAAGGATGAAGAAGATAAGGATGAGATATTTGATGCAAGCACACCTCCGCAGATTTTAAAGGTAATTGACCCTCCCAAAGAGAAGATAAAACCACTTCATCCTCATCTCCCCCAAGTCCCTGCACTATTATTGATGATTTCCCCGATTCGCACAGGAAAATCAACAATTATAAATAATTTATTATTAAATAGTGAGTTTTTCGGTCAAGACTTCTTTGATGAAGTTATGTGTATAAGTCCTACAATTTATAATGATAAGACTTCAAGATTTTTAAAAAAAGCATTTGATTGTTATGATGAATATGATGATGCGATTATTGATGGATTAATCGCAAAACAAGAAGGGTTTGAAGACCCACAAGATAGACCTGATGTCGCATTAATTTTAGACGATATTATTGGAGTGATAAGAAGAGAAGCGAGAATTAATCATTTAGCAAGTAGATTTCGTCATTATAATATTAAGTTATTATTAATGAGTTCTCAAAATTACAGAAAAGTAAGTCCTATTATAAGGTCTAATTGCACTAATATGATAATCGGTTCTCCTTTTCCAAATATGAAAGAACTTGGGAAAATTGCCGAGGAGATTGGAGACCAATTTTCAGGTGCGGACAATTTCTTAAAGATTTATTATACAGCGACTCCCAATAAATACGATTTTCTTTATTTAGATTTACAATCAAATCCTCCACTCGCCTATCGTAATTTTGACGAAGTAATAGCAGTTGGCGGACAGCATAGAGAAGGAGAGGGATTTGAGGGAGGTATAGTAGCAGGGAAACAATCAGAGGTAAGTTCATCTCAACCGAAACAACAATATTAATATTTATCTTTTATTTTTATAATATAAACTTAATTATAAAATGGATATAGGGACTTTGAATCAAGCAAATGCCTCTCTTTCTTTTGGAGACAATTGGAATGAATCGGCAAGACAACACAACGACCAAGTCATTAGTAAATATAATGATACAATTAGTCAAGCAAAGACCACATTAAGTTATAAAAAGGGTTTTGGAGAGGCACAAGAAGGAGTCAGTGGGGCGAGTGCTGGATTACAGACTGCTAAAATTGTCGGTCAGGCGAGAAACTTTGATAGTGATATTGCTGGATTCGGGAAAGGAAAAGGGGTAAGTGGTTATTTCTCCCCATTTACCCAAGGACAAGTTCTTAAAGCAAGATTTAAACAAGGACAATCCAAGTTTCAAACCGCTCTCGGAGGAGAAGGAGCAGATGTCAGTTCGGCAAGAGCGATGAATCTAAAAAGGACTGGGACTGCGATGGCGGACAGATATTCACAACCGATAAGGGACGCAAGCGACCCCGAAGTCGCAAAAGCATCGGCGGGTGTTTTTAAAGTCGGCGAAGCAGAAGAGACTTCTGTTGCTGGTGGGTTTATTAAAAAAGGATTAAAGTTCGCTACTGATATGCCAACGAAACAAGTGGGAGCAATCGCGGATATTGGTGGTAAAAGTTTAGGAGTATTTAGTGGAGCGAAAGCGATTTATGATGATACACAAGGAGATTGGAAAAAAGACACGACATTACAAAAAGCGGGGAATGTCGGGGATATGATTGCGGGAGGATTAGATGCTTTAAGTGTCGCCATCCCCGTTCTCGCGCCCGTTGCAGCCGTCGCCTCCGTCGTGAGTGCGGGAGTAGATGTTGCTGGCGCAGAGCAAAGTGAGAAAACACAGGAATCAACAGCAGGGAAAACACAATCGCAAGGTCTCACGGGATACAAGGTTGCTCCTTCGTTGGGTTCGCAAGGTTCAATCGCGAGACAACAAGTTTCGGCATATTAAGAGGTTGTATCCACATAATATTGATACATTTTCAAATCTCTTTCTTCAATATAATCACAGATAGTATAAATTAATTCCCACCAAGTCATATTTTATTAATTTTAATTTTATTTTTTTTTTAAGTTTTTTTCGCTGTGATTTATTTTATAATACTTATTATAAAATGAGTTTCTGGACTGCTGATGACAAAATACCTGTGCAACAAACCAAAGTTAATATTCCCGCCGAACACGGATTAAATTATTCCGCAGGACAAAAGATTAATATTATTGTCCCACCAACTATCAAGTATTTCCAACCGAAAGAATCATATTTAAGATTTGATGTGGAATTAAAACATCAATCGGTTCTTGATTCCGTTAAGTTATGTCTTGATGGAGAAACTGGCGCACAAGTTTTAATCAAGGATATTCGCATCCATTCGGGCGGGTCGGGAGCAGTTTTATTAGAGGAAATCCAAAATTACAATACTCTCGTCGCTCTTAAATATGATTATGAATCTAATGATGCGATTAGAAATAAGAGAGCAATGACGGAAGGATGCCTGACCGCCTCCAACGAACAGCGGGGGACTCGCGGAACTTCAAAAGGAGTTATGAATCAAATGAGACATAATCCTTATTTTGAACCTTATGTTGATAATTCTGCTCTCCCTAATGAAAGGACTTATGTTGGCGATGGAAATAAGGATTGGGGACAAGTGGGTAATGTGCAACCATCCTCTCAATATGTTAAGGCGAAATGTCTTTTGCCCCTTCATACAGGAATATTCCAGTCCCCGAAAGTCTTTCCCAGTCTTTTAACCGAAGGACTCCGTATAGAAATAATTTTGGAAGATGCCAAGAAAGTCTATCGTATTCCCGACCAAATCCATCCAAATCGTAAAAGAAAACTCGGTGCCGTCTTTCACTCCACTTCGGGTGTTGATACGACGCAGACTTCTCCTGTTGCGGGAGCGGGTATTTGGGATGCCACGACCGATAAAATCTTCGTAAGACGCGACAATCAAATGACTTCATTAGAAAATTGCCCCTTCGTCATCGGTCAAAAAATCCAACTCTACAAGACTCTCAATAATGCCGATGGGTCAAACGGATGGGACCCAGCGGGCGGGATTCCCGTTGGTGTTGCGGGAAAGACAAAGAGAATGAAGACTGATGTTCAGATGATTGTGAAGGGTCTTAAAATGTGGGATGCACAGGGGGACGATACATCGCCAGGAGGATATTATGGTCTTTTAGAGATTCAGTTAGATGCAACTGTGAGGAACACTACTGGCGAAAATGTAATCGCAGGTCAGTGGTATGTCGCCGATGATTCAATCTTGGAGTGCACCGCCACGACGGGAGTTGGAAACACTACTGATATTACTAAAATGGAATACACTATCTCAAACACAGAATTAATCTTACAGACTCTTACGATGCCTGCTGGATACACTCAAAAACTCCTCTCTATGATGCAAAGTGGAGGTGCGATGAATTATGATTTCTTATCCTTCACTAATTACAAGTTCTCTCAATTAGCGGGAGACAGAGTAATGAATATGAGACTTCCCTTAAATCAGACAAAAGCGAAGTCAATTCTGTGTGTTCCCACTGATGCTTCTGTCTATTCTATTAGACAGCAGTTATGTGGTGAAGACGCCACAGGGACTTATCAATATATCAATCCTGACAACGACACCCCAGGAGCGACCGCGCAATATCCCGACCAACCTGCCCCTTCCAATTGGACTTATCTTGAAGATTTAGATTTTGATGATGAATATAATGTCTCCAATCGTTCGGGATTAGTTGGGATTGCTGATGAAATAACTGATTATCAGTTCTTCTACAACGGACAACTCAATCCTTCAAGAAAGGTTGAATGTGAGAAGATTTCAAGACGCAGAGGAGTCCAGCAACAGCAATTAGTAGAATTAGAAAAAGCACTCGCTATGGCATCAATTAATCCACTTTCCTTCCTGAAATATCGTAGTAATTTCTGTATTGGTCGCGCTCTCGCTCTTCAACAGGGAGTCTATAATACTGCGGGAAGAGACTTTAACTTACAAGTGAATTATCAATCTACGACCACTCCTATTAAACCGAAATTATGGTGTAATTATGTCGCACACATTAGAAGACTTGTGGTTCAGGGTGATTCCGTTGTCATTCAAATATAGTCTTTACGACTTTTTAATATAATTTTAATCTTTTTTAATAAATATTTTATAGGGTTTATTATAAAATATGAGCGTTCCGACAACAAATCTTCACATAACTCCCAGCAATGTTTTAAGTTCAGGTAAAATCAGTTATAAAGCGGGAAATCCCGTGATTCAGTTTATTATTGGAGAACAGCAGAGGTCATTATTAGGTCAGTCAGTTAGACTTTGTGGTAAGTTTAATATCTTTAAAAACTCTGCCGAAGATTTAGTGAAAGACCAAGCAAATCCAAGTGAAACACTTATTATGAATCCAAGATTAGGAGCATACGCTCTAATAGACCAATTGGTTATTAAGTCTCAAAAGACTCACGCCGTCATAGAACACATTAGACATTATGGACGGATGATGGCGTCATTTATTCCCTACACTTCAAATATAGAAGATGGAATCGGTCATACATCCGAGACTGCTTTAACGATGCCGAATACTGCGTGTATGAAAAGGTCGGTTGTTGAACTCCCATCAGGAGAGACTACAAAGAATAGTTTTTGTATGCATCTCCCGTGCGGATTATTTAACGGGACTTCGGCGATTCCGCTTGATTTAACGGGTGGTCTTTTGGTAGAAATACACCTCGCGCCAGACTCCCAAGTCTTAACAGACACAACTGGTTCTCAAAGCACTTATTCCACCGCATTCTACGAATTGAAGGATGTGAAACTTGTAGCGGAAGCACAGGAAAGCACCCCCGCACTCGGAGTCTCCACATTTGAATATAATTCAGTTTCGTCTTATTTTACTTCCATTAATTCCACGAATGCTATTGTTAATTTCAATTTAGGATTAAATAATGTCTTATCTTGTTTCGCGAATATAATTCCCGCGTCTTATATCAATAACATAGGATTTGATGGATTTGAAACGATGCCTCCCGTGAATATTGGTGGTTCCATCGCGCCAATTAAACAATTAATCTTTACAAGGGGCGGAGAAAAGTTCCCGATAGAATACAATATTGACACAATCCAGAGGGATGACGCCGAGGCGAGACCTTATGACCCTCAATTGCAACGCGAGGGTATGTCCGCTGTCCGTAAGTTTGCGAAGATGTCAAGAACAATAGTTTCACCGAATAATTCATTCAATCAGGATTTCGTCTCCCAAATCACTTCTCGCGATAATGATTATTGTGATGGAGGAAATTGTTTCATTTTAGGATGTAATTATGACTCTATCTCAAATCAAGGTGTTTCCTTTGCCACACAGAACTGGGGAATGAATATGCAGACTGGTCTTACTACTGAAAACCCCCACGCTGTCTTCGTCTTCGTCCATTCTAAAAATACACTTGTCTTTGATGGAAGAGGTGGAATGCAAGTTATTTCGTAGTCTTTTAATTTTATTAATCTTCTTTTTAAAATATTTTATAAGGTTTATTATAAAATATGAGTCAATCTACAAATCCGAATCAAAATGTTATAACTTCTGCTCCGTCAAATCCCGCCCCGACGCCAGGAGCAATCCCCGATTTAATGAAAATCGGGTCAATCCCCGTAAATACTGTGCAGGAAGTAGAGACCGCGATATTAGAACCAGTCGTGAAATCAGACACTTTTGCCAGATTTGTCTTTATGAATAAAGGTCTTCTTCATTCACATTCAAAGGTAGAAATAGGATTATTAAATGCTTCTGTTGAAGCAGTCCTTCCCTTAAATGTCGGTGCATATGGTTTAATTGAAAGAGTTGCTTTAAAGGTTGGTAATCAAACTCTTTGTGAAATTGATGATTTTTCCCAATATTTCGCATATCGCTCCTTATTTATCAGTAATGAAAATCAAAAAGAGAGAGAACAGATGACTACGGGTCGCGCCTTATCTCACCAGTTTGCTTATGCAGACCGAGGCGGGAGCATCGTGAATGGAGCGGTTGTAGGGACTATTGCTCGTGGTGGTGGTGAATCTGATAATATGGCGAGAGATGTTGGATTAGATAATGGTAAGGATGTTAATTCTAATGGGATGCAAGTGCCTTTAACTGCAGCCTTCGGCGACGCTACATCTTTGACTGGAGATTATCCCACACAAGACTGGCAGAATCTTAAACAATTAAAGGCATCTGACCGCAATTTATATCAGTTGTCTTTGTCCGAACTTTGCCCCTTTTTAAGACATAATCAACTTCCTTTATATTTGATGAAGGAACAAGTTTCACTTGAATTACATTTCACTCCCGCAGGTGATTCGGTGAAACAGACGACTCGCGCGTGTATTAAGACGGGAGAAGCGCAGAATAATACCTTTTCAATTGACACTGATAAATTAAGATTAATTAGCGACCACATCTTCTATCCACAGGAACTTATGATTCAGTATGCGAATGCGAATAAGGTATTAAACTTCACTTATGCTGATTATCGGTTGTCTAAATATTCTCAAACGACTGATACTGCATCCACGCAACAGATAAGAAATGTTGGTGGAGCGGGTAGAATCATTAATAAACTCATTTGGGGTCTTTTCTCACAGGCGTCTGTTGATAATACTGAAATGCAATTGATGACTTCTAATCATCCAGAGGGATGCGATAGAACCTACACCGCAGGACCTCCCGTCGGTGATTCCGCAGACACAAATAATAGTGCGACCTTTAATGTAAAATATAATGACGCCTTTGAATATCCTATTGATGTTGATAATACTGCTCGCCATTTCCATAATGTTAATCAGGCGGAGGGAATGATTCCTTTTGTGAATCGCGAGGAATATTCAAATGAAGGTGAATCCCTTTCGGCGCGGACTTTTAATAAACACCCGATTGACACATCATTAGGAAACGAGTTCTTTTGGGGAGCGTGTCGCTTAACCAAACAGCAGAGAATTAATAGTAGAGGGATTGAATTATATTTCAGTCAGCAGATGAGGGCAAATGCAAGTGGATGGGTTCAAAGAGTCTGGTTAGAAGTGATGAGGACTGCCACTCTTCAAAATGGATATACAGAATGTTATTTTGCTTAAAATAAAATAAAATAAATAGATAATGATGTCAGAAGATATATCTTGTATGATGATAGATGTAATAAAAGATACATTAGATACTTGTGATTGGCAGGAATGTAGTGAAATGTGCCGAACTTATCTGTGGCAGGTTGCTTTTGAGTGTCCTGTCGTTTTTCATAATGAGACTTATAAGTCTTTATGGGATACATTGATTCATATTTGTTTCCCTAAACATTAACTTTTCTCCCTATGTTTTTTTATGTTGATATTTATATGTTCTTAATATATATAAATGTCAGGAGACCGACCAGTTCATCTTACTACCGACCCTTACACTGATACGACAATAATAGATTGTAATAGGAATTGTTCTTTGGAAGCGGATATGGGAAATAATGAGATTCCTGCCTTATGGACGAATAAACAAGGGACGGGATTAAAGTTAAATGCTGGTGATAAAGTCGCCATTCATTCTTGTTATATTAATGAGATTGGAAATACTGATGGGACGATTGAGTTTAAGGGCGAAACTTTAAAAAATAGTAGGGGTGAAGAAATCACTTATGAATTAGAAGAAACACGAACAGACCTCTCACAACCGATGCCCTTGGATGATTGTTTTAAAACGAAGGAGATGAAACCTTGGGGAACTACTGAACCTGCAATTGGGGATGAGTGGAAGTGGGGAGAAATATGTGGAGACACATTCAAGCAGATTCTTCAACCTTATGGGAATCAGCAAGCGGATTGTGATAATGTAAGACAGAGTTTCGTGATGAAGGATAATGAAATGAACTTTCAAGTTTCTTATTATAAGACTGCGAATGGTGAAAATTATTTTCATCTCCCACGAAGATTTGATTGTATGAATGGTCGCACTTTCGGACCTCCGACAGGTGGGGGAGTCGCAACTGCTAAAATGTCTGCGAGAATCCCTAATGAAGAAGATACATTAGTTTGGGCGTATAAAGGGATGCAATGGAGTTCTGTTCCGTCGGAGCAAAGTGCGGGAGCGGGAGGTATAGGATATAGTGATAGTGGTGCGAATGGATTACCGAATGCTGATGTAAGAGTTCAAAGTCAAGTTGAGGATGATTGGTTTTTTCTTCATCAAGCAAGGACTCCCAAAAAAGGCATTTTATCCACAGCGCAGGATGGAGCAGGTGAGGGAGTGGATGGTGGTTTAAATATGTTAGGGACGACGCGAAGATATAGATGGAAGCACGATAATAGTAGATATATGATATTCAAAAAAGAGCGCACTTATTTCGCTACTGCTCCTCAATTTACCGAGTTTCTTGATGGAGACCAAGTTGGGAAGGGAGCAGGGATTACAATTGCTAATTTAAAAGGTTCAAAAACGAATGATTTTGTTGATTATTTACCCGAAGGTGTCGGACCGATTGACGGACATATCGCGCATCCTGATAGTGATTATCACGCACATAATTCGGTTCATTATTGGAATGTGAGAGACCCAGCGTGCACATCTAATTGGAAACCTTATTATGAAATCAAGAATATCACATTAGATACTGGTTATTCTTCACCCGAAGATATTGCTGAAAAAATATCAACGACTCTTAATAAAACTGGTAAAATGTCAGAGATATGGGCGAGAGTTGGGGAAAGGAACGCAACCCATTTTCCCGATAATAAACCAACGATGGGGACGAATCAGTTGGGAGTCGCTCATCAGTTAGTTGGATTGAAGAAAGATGGTGAAGTATTCAAGTCTTTTTATAGCACAAATCACGGACATTTTAATTCAGGAAATTGTAAGGAATATTATGTTGAATCGGCAGATGGGACATCGGGAAACTTCCCTGAATTAGAAGCGGGGGGAGTCCGTTATATGTCCGCGTATCATTATATAGGTGTGAAACGACCTGACTTATGGATTACGGGAAGAGCGTTTTGTGATGATGCTTTGGGTGTTTCCGCAGATGGAGGAATACAGACAACTTGGGGACAAGTTCCCGAGTTCAACCTTCATCCTGATAGACCAAGGATTCAATGGCAACATAGACACGACCCTAAACTCTCTCACATTTGCACTACGATTCCGTGGTCTAAAAGGTTTTTATTTAATGAGTGGATTAAGGCACAAGGGAAATATCCTGAATTATTTAATTATCGTTGGAGTAATATTGGTAATACTGAAACTCCTTCTGCGATGACAGATAAAGTCTCCAAAGAAGAGTTCCAAATGGGTAATAAAGATACGGGTGAAACTTATGCGAGATTTATACATTTTGATATAGTCCCCGATGATTCGCCGAATTGGGATATTAATGTCGGTGGAGTTAATAAACTTCATCATTCTTCACGCAGATTAGGATGTGATAATTATAATAAAACTACTAACACAGACCCATCTATTACGACTGCCGAGACTTATACTGGATTTCCTTGGACTACACCTGCGACTGTTCCGCCGACGACCGATGGGACAAAAGCACCTAATTTGGGAGGGCAAATCCCTTTCTATGATTTGTCTTCTGCTCCTTTATGGTTTTATTACGACCAATCAAGAGCAGAATTAGATGAGGGAGGGGCGAATCTGGATAGTTCTTTTGATAGTCTTAATCACGGATATATGATGAAATATAATCCTGTGGTGGAGGGTGATGGAGATGATGATAATGATTATATAGCATTCAATACTTATCATATTGGCGGAATCCCTAATTTCTTCTTTTGGGACCAAGGAAATCCTTTATCTGACCCCGCAAACTTACCCATCCCTATGACATTAGGATATAATCATCATATAGGAATTGATAGACATTTTAATGCTTATGGGACTAAATGTATAATGCCTTATTCAGGATATTTGAATGCGATTCAAGATTGTGAAGAAGGAGGGACTACGAAAAATAAACCTCAATTTTCGTATGTCTCTACTCCTGGGGCGATGTCAATTCCCACAGGACTTCAACCATCTCCAACGAGCGGACAAGTTGAACCCGTCTGGCAGTATGCTTTGCATACTATGATGGGAGCAAATAGTATAAGTTGCTCTTATGATAGTGAAAAACAGAAACGCTTTTCATTTGGCGACCTTCATACGACTGAATATATCGGTAATAATTATAATGCTGGCAGTGATGCGACTGACCCTTTGGTTGCTGACGCATCCACTCCTGTTTATAAAATTAACAAGCGATTAGGTGGTTCAACCTTTTGTCCTGAAATGACCCCTTATCATACTGATATTACGACAATCCAAAAAGACAATAATGATAATGAAATTGAAATCTCAACGACTAATTTTAATTTAGACCAATGGAAGACTATTTTTGATGCTTCTTCGGGTGTAATGTTTGAGGAGTTTGGAGGGACTGCGGAGAATAGGAAGTTTTGGCATAAATGTCTGTGGGGTTTATTAGGATTTTCCTACGAACAATTTAATTATAAATATGATGATACTAATTTGAATATTAAAGATAGACAGACAAGGAATACTCGTGTGAATCCTGATAATCAAGGAGAGACTCCTTTTATTTTTACGAATGCTTTGGTGAAATCCTCTGATGTTTCAACTTATCCAACGAATCCTTTTGGTGCTGAATTATTCACGGAACAAGCGCCGTCGGGTGGGACGATATGGATAGGGAAGGAAGCGAGTGCTGGTGAAAAAGTCCATTTCGCGAACAATCCAGCAATATCCGTAGATGCCACATCAATCTCTATTAAGGCGGAGGAACAACCGACAAAGATGTTAAAACCTTATTATTTAATTAAATCAAATATCGTTGGGGATATGAAATATATTGGAGCGGGACATCACACAGAAGGAGGGCAACTTCTTCCTATTGTAGGAGTTGTGAATAAGATGAATGGATTTGGTGATTATTATTTTCAAACGGATACAAAAAACGAATTCACAATCACTAACCCGATGACTCTTTCAGAAATAACAACAGCGATTCACGACCCTGATATGAGTTTTGCTCGTGTGGATAAGAATAGTGCTGTCTTATATGTCATTCAAAAACAGAATACGAATCAATTAAATGTTGTCGGTCAAATGATTGCGAGTAAAGAATTAGACCCGACTAAACCACCTCTCGCTCCTATACAGATGGACGCGAAGGCGTATAATGAATATTTTAAGACTTTTATTGCTGGGAGAAATCCAGTCCCTCCTTTGACAGGATTAGATGGAACACCTCCTCCTCCCGTCCCTCCTGAAACTGATGTAATGGGAACTCCTATGACTCCTGAACCTGAACTTGGAGGAATGTTGGCGAGGCATTTGGGATTGAGAGCAGGTGAAGAGGCAGTAGCAGTGGAGGGGATGAGACCAAGTCCAGAGGGAGTGGCAGACCCTATGCTTCTTCAAGGTCTTGAAGGACGGGCGATGACTCGGTCTCTTACAAGGTCAGTGGAAAAAGCACGAGGAGAACAGGAACGGGCAGGAGCAGGATTGAGGCGAAGATTTCAGGCAGAGGGAACAGAACCCTCAATTGTGGCGAGAGCGCACGAATGGGCGAGAGCACGAGGGGAACCTTCGGGGAATATCACTCCAACAAGTCGTCGGTCTCAAAGTATTTCAGGATTTACTGAATCACCAGCACACTCTCACACTCACACGGCGACAACTCACCACACTCACCACACAGAAGGGTCGGCACCAGTATCAGTCCCTTCATCACACCTCGCGCCAGCACAACCAAGAGCAGACCCTCCACCGATGAAATTATAAAGACCCATAAAACAACCGATATAT
>VMHT01113532.1_pt1 | contig 14079 bp, 25 predicted proteins | sample 4693611 | NCBI WGS metagenome assembly VMHT01 (sample SAMN12280063, study PRJNA550983) | marine metagenome | isolation source: seawater sampled from same location over 5 years 0.02-0.2 micron viral filtrate | place: USA: collected off the coast of southern California halfway between the port... ... | reverse complement strand
TTTCTTGTATCATTTGCTTTTTCAAATGCAGATGTCATAGCCTCACCTAAATAATTAAAGTGTGCTTCAAACTTTTGCTTTGCTTTTACGTCCATTGTTGTAACATCAAAAAGAAACATAAACACATAAAGAATATTATAAGTGCAAACTTTAAGGTCTGATATGTTACCTCGTTTTTCTTTGGGTCTCTACCTTGATTACTTCGATATTGTCTTTGTTCTTTCATTTCTATATATTTTATATTACTTTCTTTTCTTGTATATCCTATTTCATAAAAATAGTTGTCATTCAGATATGCTAGATAATTATTTTTTTTTGATTTCATATCCAAGTTCTGTCAATATTGATTTATGTTTTTCTACATAGTTTAAGACTTCTTGTTCTTTTTGGATTTTTTTTCTACAATAGTCCATTACTTGATTTTCTATTGGATTGTGATTGTTTTTTGCCATTGTTTTATTTTTATAGTTATTGGTTTAGTGCGCCATGCGCACAAACCTAATCTTTTAATTTCACTAATGTCTTTCCAAATCTCCAATTAAAAGGGTCAGTTAGTTCACAAAATGTATAGCCTTTGCGCTTCATTACAACCTTACCTTTATGGATTCTATCGTTGTGATAGCATTGGAAAAAGTCATTTACTTTTAAATTATTTACTTTTATCATACTTGCAATATAGTGAAAATAATTAACAATATGCAATAACTATACCTTATGTACAATACTAGCCATATCTTCTGTGAGTAGATAGACCTTTTTAAGTAGCTTCTTTTTTGTCCAAAGTGTAGTATCAGGACAGTATAATTCTTTTATTGGTGGCATTTCTAAATAGTTAATCCAATATAGATATGTACCTTTAGGGTCAGATACAAAATATAGCTTGACGATCTCACTATCCATTCCCATCAGCTTATCGTATTTATATTTTTCTAATAGTTTGTCTTTGTAGTATTTGTTCCTAAACTTCATCTCCATTACGCACTTGTGGCCTTTTGGTGTTTTGCCTATTGCATCATAGTGTTCGTACTTTCCCTTACTCCATTTCAAGTCCCAATCCTCAAACTCATTAAGAAAACTTACTACAGTTCTTTCAAACTTATTTATAGTCTCTAAACCCATTATCGTAGATAGTATTAATATCGTTAATCCATTGATTCCAATGTCGAGGGGTACAAGAGCAAGGTATATAGTATGAGTGTAGATGGTACTTACTGTGTAAAGATGCTATAAGCTCTTGTTCCTCTTTATTGATACTACTACTTTTTACAGACTTAAATTCTGTCCAAGAGTCGTACTCTTTCTTATTTAGTTTAATCCATTTCTTGTCTGCCATTTCTAGTTATGTTGTTTAAGTATTCTTTTCTATTATCACATCCACAATCCTCGTAGCCTAGCTTGTTCGCTATCCAAATAGCTATGGCCTTACCTTGACCAAAAGTTACGATTTTTATTATATATTCTAATTTGTCTCCTAGTTTCATAATTTTTTTAATTCTTCTTGATATGCTTTTGCTGCTTCTTCTTTGGTTTTGAAAGAGCCTAAATATTTACGATTTCCGTTTATAAATATTTGTGATTTCCATTGATTTCTATTATTTCTTGTAACCCCTGTATATCCTGATATAGGTTTTCTATCTTTACTTACATTTTTTCTATGGCTTATTATTTGTAAGTTATATAATTTATCGTTGTGTGAGTTATTATCTATATGGTCTACAACTTTTAATTTACCTAAAGGTTTAAAATTTAAAAAAGCAATTGCAGACCAAACTGAAATAGAACGAGTTTTATAAATTTTATTTTTATCTATATTCTTCCTTTTTTTTTTAGTGATACTACTTTTATATACAGTTAAAACTTTACTTTTATTTTTCCTACAGGTAGGTTTTAATAATTTAATTTTGTTGTATTTAAAACTTCTTACATTACCCAAATTACTAACTTGGTAATTTTTAAAATTAGGTATGTCTTTCCAAACTTCAATTCCTAATCTGCTTAAAAACGAATGTATCATATAAGGTCTTTTAGTTTTGATTTTACTTTTGTGTATGTATTGTATAAGCTGTAATATGATATGTCTGTTTTTCTTGATAGTTCACTTATACTTATTCCTTGTCGTTCAATTATTTCATAGACTGTTCTATCGTACCAGAATATTTGTTTTAGCGCTTGTTGTATCTTCTCGTAGGCCTCAACATAGTTTACCTCATTAGTATCAGATATTTGTATTCCCTCAAGGTCTGTAAAAGTATATTTAAGTTTCTTTCTCATCAGATCAACATACAAACCTCTAAGTATTCTGAAACAATAGTAATAGTTAATGTCATCACCATAACTAAAATCCACACCCTTTTGTGTGTTTCTAATTAGTAATAGATATAATTCCTGGACAATATCTTGCACCTCAGTTTCTCTAAGACCTCCGAAAGACCTAGTGATTTCTAACCACTTTGTATGTCTATCGTATGCCTTTTCAACTTGAGTTTTCAAAATGGGAAGTTTAACTGTTCTATTACTGATTTATTAATTGCGCTTTGTTCTCCTATTCTGTACCCTACATTGTTTGGTATGCTTTGTAATAATAATGGGGAATCGAATCCTGTAGGTTTTGTTCCTGTATCGTGGTCTTTTATTTTTTTACAATGCAGCTCTGTATATATCCATCTTGTTTCGTGCTGGGTCATCCTCGCAATGCTATAAAAATCATCAGTACGATTTCCAAACACATTTCCACCCTCTACTTCACTCATAGCTAATGGCAAAGGATGTCCAGCGTATTCGTGATTAGCTGGATATTTAGCTCTAAAAGCTGCTGTTACTGAATGCATTATTAACCAAAGGCCTACATTGTATTTCTTTACAAAGATTCTAAAGTCAGTCATACACTCGTATAAATATTCATAAGCATTACTGTATTTCATCATACCTTTATTCTTTTTTAAACTGTTGATTGGATCAATAATCAAACAGTCAAATTTGTATTGTGGGTACACAACCTCACATAAAGATAGTAAATCTAAGTAATCATAGTTCTTTTCGCAGTCAATAAATTTAAAATGCTCATAAACAAACTCGGAATGTTTGTCTAATTCTTCTTCTGATATTTTGTTTATAGGCTTTGCAGCTTTGAACTCTATGAGCTTTCTGATAAGTGATGAAGGCTCATTTTCGCTCGAGAAAATTAAAAACTTTACTTTATGCTTCATTGCAAAGAGTAACATAAAATAAATTATGATTGAGGTCTTACCTACATTTGCGTGTCCTGCAAAGCAAGTAACATTTCTTTTAAATCTAATTACATTGTCTATTTCAGGTATTCCTAACTTTGGAGCTTCTGTAAGTATGCCTTTTCGTATCTTGTCTACTTTATCAAGCTCGTCTCCAAAGTTTATTAACATTAGTTTTTTTGTAGTTTTTCTAATTCAAATTGTAAGTGATGTATTGCTTTCTCCAAACATTCATTAGGTGTTTTGTGTTTTCTATATGCTCTAAGTATATAGGTACAAGCAGTTCCTAAATTATAATTAAGGTCAAAGTTCTCTACAACCTCACGAGCTGTATATCCATTATGACCATTATAATATTCAGGAGTTTTTATTTTAGAATGGTAAGTCATTCGCTAACTGTTTGTCATCTTTAGGTACAGCATAACTTTCTCTACCTTTATTCTGATCTTGTAGAGTAACCTCATTGTTATATTGTATTTTCCATCCTTGTATAGAGTTAAAGTATTTCACCTCACCTTTATCATTTGTCCATTCTCTACCTCTCAGATTTATAGACACTTTAATATTATCACCTGTGTTATAAGTGTCAAGTAAACTACATTTATCTTTTACAAATTCCACTAATATATTTTGTGGGTATTGGTCTTTTGTGATTAGGACAAGCTCTCTTTTTGTAAAGCCTTTTGCACCAAATTCTTGGGTTTGTCCTATTTGTTTTATTGTTCCTGTTATTTCCATATTATTTATTTTTAATTTTTGCTTTATATTTTTTATTATACTCTGATATATGTTCTTTATTGTTTTCTCTCCAATTTTTGTTTGTAAGTTTATATTGAATAGGATTATTAGCAACCCATTTTCTTCTGTTATATGCAGACATATTCACACCTTCAATAGGTGATTCTTTTTTATCATATTTTCTTTTGTACTCTTTTTCCCTTTCAGGATTTTCAAGTTTTCTTAACCTTGATTTTTCAATGACTTTAGCACGATTTTCTAAGTACCATTTTCTTTGTGCAGCTTTCTGATCTTCTATATTTTTATATGCCATTTTGTTTTATTTATCTATTATATTAAAGTATTTATTTGTTAGTGTGGCCACTTCATCTTGTGTTATTTTACCAGCTATATATGCTTGTGATGCTTCTTTAAAAGCAACTTGAAGTAATATACTTCTACCTGTGTCTAGTCTAGCTTGATATTTATTATCTTGTTTTTTTTCATAGTTATTATACAATGGTTTTTTAAAATCTTGTTTTGCTAGAACTATTTTCCAACCATTCTTTTGTTGCACATAATCGTATTCTATGTAGTCTCCATTTGCAACACTTAATTCACTTGTGTAAAGTAAACCTTTATGTTTAGTTGTAGTTACCTCATAGGTATATATATCGTTTTTGTTCCCAAATGGTTTTCTATCAAGTTTATGTATTTCTTTTATTTGTGCTTTATAATTCATTGTTTTATTTTAAATGTTCTTCTAATTGTCTATCGTTAGCAATTTTGTTTTTATTCATAACTAATCTGACTTTTATTTCTAAGTCTTTATTATCTCTTTTAAGTTCGTTGTGTAACTTAATTAAAGTGTTTACTTTTTTACCTAAAAGTTTTATTCTATTGTTTAGTTCGTCTATGTTAGGAGATACCGACATACTTTTGATTATTTAGTTTTATAGTCGTATCTACTTCTTTTTTATCAACTATACAGTCTATGTGTTGTATTATTGATTCTATACTTACACTTCCTTTTTTATATTGTTTTAAGAAAGTTGTTAATAATGATAATTGTATTTTATTCATAATGTTTTGTTTTGCTGTACAAGTTAATTATAAATTGTTAATAATCCTAATAAAAATTAACAATACTAAAAAAAAAGGGGGAGATAAAAATTAATAGAATATGAAAAATTACAAGAATTAATTACCTCCCCTTTTAAAAACAAAACGCTTACCGAAGTTGGTAAGAACTCACAAATGTAATCTTTTATTCTCTTTTTCTAAAAGGTTTTTATATTTTTCTACCATTTCTTCTAGATCACTAATAGAATACTTTACTGTTTTCTTAGATAGATTGTAGAGATGTTTAGGGAGGTCAGGTTTCTTTTTTTCTAATGCTAGGCTGTATTCATATTGTTTTCCGTACCTATACCTGTTGTCATATCTACTTTGTGGCCATACATTATCCTCGTGCCACCTGGTACTCATTTCTTTACGAGATATAAAATGACCTGCATCTACCTCGCTGTAATAATATTTTTTGTTGGATGTTATGCAAGTAACAAAGCCTTTATTGTCTGCATTTTTTTTTCGTATGTATTCTGAGAATATTCTGTCTAGTTTATTTATCAGACCTTTACGAGATATTTTTCTAGGCATATACAAATATATTTAAATTCAAAAGAAAAGAAAGAAAAAGAGTAAAAAGAAAGAAAAGAAAAAGCCTCCTAAGAAAAACAAAATATCTAAGTACCTGATCCAACTGCCGTCCATCTTTATTAGGTTGCAGAAGTTTAGCTATAAGCAAAGACAAATATATATAAATTTATTTTATCTACCTTGACCCCTATATCTCTTTAAATAATTCTTGCTTGATTTTACTTTACTACTCTTGTTTTTAGAGTGTACTCCTTTTCGCTTTCTGCTTTTAGATTTATATACCTCTACCTTTAGTTTACGAGCCATCTCTAGTTATAAAGTATGCTAAGCATCCAGTTACGTATGCTAGTACAAAAAATAAAATAATGTGATACAAGTTTAAGTGAGCTTCACCACAAATGCCTAAAATATGATTTAATAATTCCATAACTATTTTTTAAATAAACTTGTAGCTTTTTCAGTTGTTCTTCCGCCAAAGTATGCTAATACTACTGCCATCATTACTTTTTCAAATGTATCATTCCACACCTCATTAATGTGAAAAGGTATACTATCAACACTATCTAATAAACCAGCAAACGAGAATATTACTATACACCATACTAAAACCAAAGGCCTTACATTTTGCGTAAGCCAACTACCTTTAGAATCTGCGACCCACCTTGTACTTATCGCCTCTATCTCTTTATTCTGTTGCTCGTATATAAGCTGTTGTAGTCTGATTTTTTCTTGTGTAGGTATCTTAGCCTTACCTATCTCTGCAATAGCTTCTTTTGGTGATGTAACACCTTTTAAAACATTACCTAGTGTTGGGTTTACTATTGACGCAGCTCCAAATAGAAGTTTACCTACTGTACTCTCTGCAAATTTTTTCTTTGGTTTACTCATTACTAATCAATTTATATTCTTCTTTTGCGTTATAAGACGGACATTCTTTTTTGTCAGTAAAGTCTTTATGGCCATATACTATAGCTGATGGATGTGTTTGTTTTAAATCAGATAAAAGATCGTGTAATGTTTCTGTTTGCTCTGGTGTCCTTGTATCTTTCCATTCTTTCATATTTTTATCCATACCTCCGATATAACAAACACCTATGCTATCTCTATTATGTCCTGCACAATGTGCGCCTATTTTTTCTACAGGCCTACCCTCTTGTAAAGTTCCATCTAGCTTTATAACATAATGATAACCACAGTCAGACCATCCATTACCTTTAACGTGCCACTCTCTTATGTCATTAACATCAAAGTTTTTGTACTCAGGTGTTGCAGAACAGTGTACTATAAGTTTATTTATTTTTCTCATAGACGATAGTTAATACCAATACTTGAGTTAAATATTTCTGTGTCCCAAAAACGAGTGTATTCTCCTTCAATAAATATTCCAAACCTATTTAGTTTAACACCTATAATTGCACCAGCTTGAAAATCTTCCCATTGTTCTAGCTCACTATCTTTTCTTAAACCACCTTTTCCCCAGTTGTTACGATTCATATAAGAATACTGTTCATCTCCTTGTACATATTTGTGATATGGTGGCAAATAACTTCCGTATATGTGAGACCAGAATCTACTTCTTGCATAATAAAAATCAAATCCAACAACAGGTGATATAACACCAAAACCATCTAGCTCGTCCCATATCTCATTATTATATCTATTCATTAAGTCTCCAAATATTTCTTGTCTGAATTGTATATCTGAGTAGCTTACTATGTTGCCATCACTATCTTTCCATATCCAATCGTATCTCTCTTCGCCTGTATTAATATCTGTGTATTTAGTAAAGTGATCTGTATAACCATATAAAAACCCAAGCGTGTACCAAGCATTAGCAGGGTACTCTATTTCTTCACCTGTTGGGCTTACATAAATAGCAGTTTCATTTAGCCATATTTCTATTGGATTGTACCCGTAAGCAGTTTGATGTGTTCTGTACATACCGCCTACACTAATACTAAATTTGTTGCCTATTGGTAATCTGAATCTTACTTCTCCAGATTGATATTTAAAACCAACATTACCCTGTTCTCTTTGTTCTATTTTTACAATATGATACTTACCTGTATGTCTTAAAAAGTATCGTGAGTTTGTAAATTCCTCTCCTCTTTCTCTTTCCCTTTCATAATGGAATAAATATTCAAAACCCTTTACTGCTGCTGTAGGTGCAGATAGACCTATCATATTTTCTGTTCCGTCTATATAGTTTTGTTTTATTTCATAATCAAACCTCGCTAGTCTCCGTACACCTATACCTATACGATAATCAGGCTTATAATATTCTGTTACATCAATAACTTTAGGAATATCATATAAATTATTATCACTTGGTCTTTCTACAAAATAATCTTTTCTAGTGTTTTCGTAAGCATTAGACATATCACCTGCTATATAAACAGTTGAGTATTTAAATATATTGTCATATACTTTTTTAAATATTTGTGCATCTATGTTGCTTATAAAAAGTAGAGCTAGTATTGTTATTAGTTTATTCATATCTAAAATTTATTTTCAATTAATTTATCTATCTGTTTTTCTAATCGTGTTTTGTAATCGTCAGGCATTTTAAGTGTAATACCTGCTTCTATTCTGTATATTTCTTTACCATTATTAAACAGTATAAGAGTTGGAAGAAACTCTATTTGGTCATCTATAAAATAATCCTCGTGCTTTGAGTTTTCAAAATCAAAGACATAGGTATTATGTTCTCTATATTCTTTTAGAGATATTTCTTGTACAAAATCAGCTTTAAACAGAACAACACTAATATTTTCTTTATAGTATTGACTACTGACAGTTGATGCAAATAGGACAGTTAATAGGACACATATTTTATCTTTTAAGTTCATAAATTCGTTCTTCTATTTTCTCAACAGTTTCTTTAATTTCCCTTACATCCTCTTGTATGTTCTCTACCTGTTGTTGAGTTAAATCAATTTGAGATCGTATGAGCTTATCTTTAAACTCTATTTCTTTGTCAGATACAGGAAACTTAGGTAATTCCTTAGCTTCTGCTATATCAGCGACTAAAACAAAATACATACTTGCAAGTGATATTGCACCACCTACAATTATACCTATTGTTTTTAAATCAAGTTTTACTTGTGTTTCCTCATTTATTACTTTGCTCATCGTTCTCTATTTCTTGAATAGAGCCATCGTTCAGATCAATATTTATTTTGCCATACTTTTCTTCTAGCTTTTTCATATTTTTATGAAAGTCTCCTTGAGTTTCTATATTATCTTTAACAAGATTATTCATCTCTGCTTTAAAGATTTCTCTTTGCTCATACTTTTGACCTATTGCTATATAGTTTTTGGTTTTACTATCTAACAACTCTTTAATGTACTCTAATTCTGATTGTTCTAATTTTTTACTCATAATTTTATATTTTAATCAAATATAGTAAATTACCAACTTGGTCTTAACACAACATCAGTTGGATTTTCTTGTTTGTCTATTTGACCTGAAAGATTGCTTTTCATAGAATCTACATCTAGTCCAGCTTCAAGCCATTTAGTTACATCAGACTTTTTTAATTTATCATATTCAATAAAATTATCTTTGTCATATACAACACCATAAGTGCCTATCATATTTGCATTATAATCGCCTTTATTCGCATTGTAACTCCAATGCACATTGTATATTACTTGGTCGTGATCTTCCTCTTTGATTTTTGCATCAAGAGCATTTACCACCCAGTTATAACTTATTTTTGTTTTTGCCATAATTACTTATTTTTTAAAATTTCTATTTCTTTTTTTAGTTCTTGTATCATATCTTGTTGCTCTTGTACTGACTTAACCAATAAAGGAACAATTTTAGAATAATCTACTGACTGCATTTCTTCTGCATCTTTTTCTCCATTTACTGCTTGTGGTAGTACTTCTTCTAGTTCGTGAGCCATAACTCCATAACTTCTGCTTTCATCTGCTTTCCATTTAAAATCATAAACAGGTATTTTAGAAACCATTTCTAATCCTGCAAAGTCTTGTAAATCTTCTTTTAATCTATAGTCAGATGATGTGTTAAATGATGTTGTAGAGCCTGAGTTAGAAATTGACCCAACCTCACTACCATTAGCACCGAAAACCATTTGTTTGCTGTTGTTTGTGTTGTCTTTGCTTAGTATTATATAACCAACACCTATTTCTGTACCATTGTCATCGGCAGGTGTACCACCTTCTCCTGCGCCTGTAGTGATACCAAGAAGTAATTGACCAAATGATGTTATGCGCAATCTTTCTGTATTACCAGTCGAAAATGTATGTGAGCCACCTACATTACCAGAAGCATTATAATCTACATTTGTCCCATTTACTTTTATAAAAACCCCTTGAGTAGAATGTCCTATATTAGCTTGATTAGTATTATCAGTTCCAACAACTGTAAATTTAGAGATTGGTGTTCCCCCTATTCCTACGTTGCCCGTGTTTTTAATAATTAATGGGGTACCCCAAGCGGAAGTGGTTCTATTGAATATATCAAAATTTAAATCTTCACTAGTGCTTCCGTTCCTTATTTGAAAACTACTCCCGCCATAGCCAACACTTGCTCCAGTTGTATCGCTTTTATCATTTGTATAAAAATCACCACCTTCAACTTGAAGTTTTCTACTAGGATTAGTCGTTCCGATTCCTACATTTCCTGCAAAAGTTGAGTTTCCTAAACTGTCTATTATTAATCTTTGTACATTATTAGTAGCAAAAACAATAGTGTCATCTCCAGAAGAACCAGAATTAAAACCAAAATAAGTGTTAGTATCGTCTTTGTGAAATATATTACCCTCTAAAATAATATTAGAATTAAATGTGGTATCTGATGTCATTGTGCCACCTGCTGCAGTTATACTTCCTGCAAAAGTTGCGTTTTGTGAACTATCTATTGTTATTGCAGTTGTATCATTTGTAATTATTTTAAATGTATTATTTGATATTGTTCCTAAATAAACATCTGAATTATTTGATTGATATGAACCAAATACTGATGTTCCTCTAGTGCTTCTTATTATATTTCCACCTGATGGTGTAATATCTACCATATAACCACCAGAAGCTGCAATACCACCTACACCAATACTTCCTGCGAAAGTTGAGTTTCCTGAAGAATCTATTGTTAATCTATCAGTACTGTCAGTTACTATTCTAATGTCATCAGCAGTATAAGTACCAATACGACCTACACTTCCTGCTATCATTTTAATTGTTGCACCACCACTTTCAGAAACTGTAACAGTAGCATTACTTTTTGGACCAACAGATACATTACCTGCAAAAGTAGCACTTCCACCGTTTGTTGTATCTAGTGTTATGTTGTTTGTACCATTACTTTCGCTACCTATAATTAATGTATTGCTGTTTGTTGCTTTTGCAAACCAGTTTCCTGAACTGTGTCCTAATGTTAATTGGTTGTTAGTTGCATCTGAGCTTATTATAGTTTGTGATGCTGTTTGTATTAGTAAATTATTTGTATTATTATCAATTACACTATTTGTACCACTGTGATATATTTGTAGGTCATTAGAATCACCCATAAACAAACGACCCGAATCATTAAATTTAGCTTGACCACTACCCATTACTAAGTTTCCGTTAGAGCCATTTGTTGCATCTCCATACCACTTAATTCCTGTTGATGTAGTTTCAAACTTTTTGACTGAATCGTGATATAATTCTACTGCACTATCTGTTAAAAATCTTGCTAAGTATTCAGAATTACCTTTTTGTAAATTAACGCCTACGCCATCACTTGTAATATTTAAATCTCCTGTTCCTTGGTCTATAATAAATGAATTATTACCATCGTGAAAAATCTGTAAGTCTGACCCTGCACCGAATATAGCTTTTCCGTTATCTACAAAAGTTGCATTGACTCCTACTGTTACATTTGTTGTTGTAGATAAAGCACCTGTAACCGTAACACCTGTACTTGTTGTTTCTAATTTTTTAACGCCATAATGATTTAATTCTACTGCACCTGTTGAGCCATCTATTAATATATAAGTAGTTTTACCTCCAGCTGCATTGTCTGCTCTAAAAATTATATCATTATCATCAGCTTCTTGGTCTATATATAATCCGCCTGTATAATTTCTTATAACTGAATCTGTTCCGTTGTGTGCAATTCTTAAATCATTACCAGCACCAAATATTAAAGTATCATCAGTACCTATTGTAGCACTATCTCCAAAAACTATATTGTTACCACCTGTTGTGTTTCCTATTGCTAGTATCTCTGCAAGAGTATCTATTGCATTTATTGCTGTGTCAACATAAGCTGTTGTTGCTATTTTTGTTGAGTTATCATTTTGACTTTGTGTAGTAGCTATCGCACCATTTGCTAATGTTACAACACCACTTGTAGCTGATATTGTGTTACCATCTATGTTTATGTTATCAACTTGTAGATCACCTGTTACAAGTACATTACCTGTTACATCTAACTCTTTACCTGATGATGCTGCACCACCAATACCTACTCCTGCAGTAGATAAAAACAAAATACTATTGTTACCCTCGCCATCTGTTATTTGTTGGCCTGATGAGGATAAAACTGTATTAGCACTTGTTTTTAAGAGACCTACATACGTTACCGATATTTGTGTGTTTGTTAATGCTGCCATTGCTCTTTAAATATGTAATTAGTTTGTCAATATTTTTCTTTTTAACTTTATATGCTTTCATAAAACCCATCCATTAAATAAAGCATCTTTATCAGGGTGTATGTCGTCATTTGTGTTACTCGTATATTCAGGGAATAAAGATTGATTGAAACTCATATAATCTATAAATCTCCTGGTATAATATTCAGCTATATCTCTATGCTTTTCAATTAAATAATCTACTTCTTCTTTACTTACAGATTCACTATTCTCGCTTGTATGTTTGAATAGTCCGCCGTTTTTAAGTGAATATGCAGCAAAAGGTAAATAATCAACCATTGCAAAGTGTATAAGCATAGGTTGTATGTATGTGTTTACTAATATTAAATAGTTACCTGTTAAACTAGCACCACCTGTACCAAGTATATCTGTACTGATTTTATTGTATAGGTCTGTACCTAAATAATTTCTTATGTGTATCTCTTGCGCAATTTTGACAAAACCGATAAACTTGTCCACATCCACCGATCCGTCAATAATTGAGTTTCTTTTTAAATCTATTGGTTTTATGAATAATGCTGTTGCCATATCTTATTTGAAATTTGGGTGATGTCCGTTATTTGGCATATCCTTTGGAGCAACCTTTGCTTTCTTATGTCCTGCTGGTGTTGGCCTGTAAGACTTAGGTATGCTTTTCACTTCATCATAGTTTTGTATCTTCTTTTTCATAGTCTTTGATTTTAGCCTATATAATACCTCACTAAAGAAATGACCACAGTTTACTCCTCCTTTGTATTTAAATAAATCGTATGCTTGTCCTTTATGTCCAAATGACCTATTTACTCCAGCTCTACTTGCCTTATCAATATCCTCAATTCTATAAACCACTCCTCTTTGACTTCTCGCCATCATAATTCTACAGAACTGTCTTGATTTGCCCTTAGAGTATTTTTGTGAATACTTGTATCTTACTTTATATAAAGATTTATCTAAGTAGCTAAAACCACTCTTTTTACTATCTATACTTCTTTTTTCTAGTTGTTGTTCTTTACTCTCTATGTTTTTAGTAGCCCATTCTTCTATATATTCGTTCTCTGAGCTGTACTCTCTTGCATCTACCTCTTCCCATCTATTAGAAATTTTCTCTCCTCTAAGCTCATCTAATATAATATCAAATTCTTCGTCAGATAAATCCTCTTGCTTTAGTTTTACACCTGTTTCTTCTTCCTTAGTTTCTTCATCCTCTACATTTTCTAAGTCTGTAAATTCTAAAGGCTGTAAAGTTTTAAAGTAAAGATTTAAAGATATTTTATTATAAGCTAGTATCTGGTCAAAAGCATCTATCAATAAATGTTGGAAAGGCCTTATCACGGTATTATCTAAAAGTGTAGATGCAGTCTTTAATTCATCTGCATTGTTTCCTAATCCTGTTTGATCTTTAATACCAATAAGCATAGGACTTACAATTCTATGAGATACCATAATCTTTTTTGTACTTTCTTCACTTAGGAATTGATACTGTTGGTGTGCATCTGATAATTGTACAGGCTCTATATTTGCTGCTGTTTCTGCATTGTCATTAAAGGCTAAAATAAACTTACCGCTATTTGATGTGCCTGAGAATTTTTGGTATATTCTTTGCTCTATAAGCTCCCTCTCTTCTTCGTTAGGAACTCCGTTGTTAAAGTTAATTAACATACTTGGAGACATACCATTCATTATATTATTTAAATGAAAGTTACCTATCTCTTCCTCTAGCTCTGAGTATTGTAAACCACCTTGATAATCTACAGGACTATAATAATGAAATCCTGCTCTGTAAGGTCTTACATATAATATCTCTATAGATTCTTTACTCATACCAAAAGCAG